>Ga0206125_10002148_pt1 | contig 21266 bp, 24 predicted proteins | sample Helgoland_Spring_4_FD_148598 | JGI IMG/M metagenome (GOLD analysis project Ga0206125, IMG submission 148598) | Pelagic subsurface seawater microbial communities from Kabeltonne, Helgoland, North Sea - Helgoland_Spring_Bloom_20160331_1 | ecosystem: Environmental > Aquatic > Marine > Epipelagic ... | reverse complement strand
TATAATTGAGTTAAACGGTAAAGAATATGTTATTCCAGAAAAGGCAATTTCAAAAGAACTCATAAAAGAGTTAAAGCAAGAAGCAGAAACAGAACTAAACGAAAACTACTAAACAATTTAAACAATGGAAACAATCAAAGTATCTAAAAAGCACGAAGCAACACAAATAACAATTAAAACCAGCCACCGCAAAGAAAAAAACTTTGCAAAGGGCCTAACTACATTAGGAGTTCAAAACGGTGAAATAAGGGAATTAATAACGACCCGCATCTATTGGACGAAGGGCGGAACGTGTACAGCGTGCGTCTGGTTGCACTCAATGACCCACGACAGCGCAAGCGGCAAAAGCCCCGCAAATAGTGGCGGATATTGCAAGGAATCCAGCGCAGTGGCTGAAGCCCTCACAAATTTAGGTTTTCAATTTAACCAGCATATAAGCGGTGGCGTAGGAATGCGAACAATAGAGGAAGCACTCAACGCGGCAGGGCAATATATATCGGGAGCAAAAGAAATAAAAACAATAACTCAACACGGATAAATTATGCACTTAAAATCAGAGACACACGGAAGAATTGAGGTTGAAATATACACGGGCTTAAAATCGTTGTATTATATTTTTGACGACGGGAGGGCAACTGTTAAAAGATACAGCCCAGACACACCAACAGCGGAAGCCTTGAAGGACTTTAAGAAACACATAAAACAAAACAAGAGAAACAATGAAAACAGAAATACAACGTATAGAGGAAGCCGTTAAAGTTTACGAGGGGTACTACTGGAGAACTCATAAAGAATGGTTAGAGGCTGAAAAATACCTTTTAAGAGTCCACGACCAATACGGAACCATTAACACCGCAACAATTAAAGAGCTTATAAAATGAAAAACAAAAAACAAATAACGCTAAACAATTTAAAAAAGGCGTATAAAGATAATACCTTCATTTATGGCCGTTTTGCTTTACAAGCTTATCAAGACCTAAAAAACAAGTACAACGAAACCCCGCCCGAAGATTGGGAGCGGTTAAGTATTGAAGCCGTTGAAACGTTTGACCACCTGCGGAGCTTATTAATACGGGCCGAATATCTGGAAAGGAAAAGCGACATAAACAACGTGTTAGAGTCCGAAAATATAGCCGTTAAATTGGAACGCCACCAATACGCCCCAGAGATGAATAAAGCACATTTCTACCTAATAGTAAACAAGGCGCAGCAAAAAGTAGGAACAACACCCGCGCCACAGTGTACCACAATAGGCGAAGCAGTGGAAGCCCTCACAAGTACACAACTTAAAAATCTTTGTTTATATGTTTGAGGCACTCACAACAAAAGCGGCAAAAGTGCAAACAAGCCCAAAAGGAAAGCACTATATTAAAGCAGGGGCACGGGTGTACCTGCCAACGCTAAACAACCACAGCAGCTTAACAGACGGAAAAACCTATATTTTCAACGAGGATAAAAGCAAAGTTAAACGGCTGCTTAACTGGATATAAACCAGAAAAGGAACTATTAAAGGGCTGCACTATGTGCGGCCTTTTTTATGCGTTGTAAGTAATAAGGGGGTAATATAAGGAGGGAATAAGGGCCAGAGGATACGCCACCCGCCAACCATTACGCCACACGGTAGGAGGGGCCAAAGTAGTTAAAAGGGGGTCAAGGTAGGGACTGACCGACGAGGGAAAGGGAAGTATATACTTACACCCAACCCCCTGCGGGGAAGGGGGCGGGGGAGTAGCTACATCAAACATCTATTACATCCCTTCTAACAGACTTAATCACCCTCTACTATACATTGATACCAATTTATACAGAAACGCTCTTAAACATCTCCTAAACACCCTTAAAAGAGCTATTGACATTAGCCATTGCTGAAGGGAAATACATCTATGCCAATACATAGGGTGGCATTATATCCTATGGGTATATGTAGTAGTATACTAATATAGTAGACCTCTTTATTAGAGGTCTACTAATATATTAGTAATATATACAAGTAATATATTAGTATACTACGCGTGAGAAAAATAATGTGCTTAATGAATTGAAATATCATTCACTAATTGTATATTAGTGTAAAAGATAATTTGTTATGACACAGAAAGAGTTAATGTTAGCTTTAGCGGGTAGTGGTATACCGAAGAATGATATAAAGAAGGAGATGTTTAGCTTCTATAATTCTATGGTGGGTAAGAGCAAGTATTTCAGTAGGCAGGAGAATCCAAAGACGGCTTGTGGTAGTTGTATCCAAAGGGTGAAGACTTCTATCTGGAAATGGTATCACAGTGATGAAACAGCACCAACCTATAGTGAGTTGGAATTTACGGGAAGGTTGGGCGCACATAACATACCTTTGTACAAAGTCGTAAAGTAATGGCAAGTGTTAGAGATACAAATGGGAATGTTGTTAGGGGGCTTGGTTCTGAACTAACAGATACCCAAAGTGAGTTTATTGATAAGGTAAAGAAGTATGGCTTTGAGGAGGCTGCAAAGATAGCTACCGAGATGAAGTATACGAATTACTACAGAGATAGGAGAACTATCGGTACAGCGTTCTATAATGAGCTGATGAAGATAGTAGCTTCCGAGGGGATGCAGATAGAGGCAGCCAAGGGGTCTAACATTAGGGCTTTGATTAATATCAGAGACAAGGCACTTCGTGCAGGAGATGATAAAGCTGCTATGGAGGCTATAAAGATTCTTAATGATATGCAGGGCTATAAAGCACCTACGAAGGTGCAGCAGACCAAAATAGATGTTAAGGCGACTATTGACCTTACCTCTAAAGAAGAGGACGAGGATATTGACTACATTGATATTTAATGGAGATTAAACTATACAACCCTACACAACCTCAAAAGGATTTCTTAAACATCATCTATGAGGACAAGCCTTTTATTACATTGGCGGCTATGGGTAGGCAGACAGGTAAGACCTATGCGATGATGAACGATGCTGTAATGAGGGCATTGAATAACAAGAAGCATAGGACATTCTGGGTATCACCTATACAGGAGCAAGCCAATAAGGTGATGAAGGACATAGAGAGTATGTTTAGTAACCACCAAGAGTTGTTCAGTCAGATAATCACAAGGTTTGACAGGAAGCACAATGAGATATACTTCTACAACGGTAGTTTTATTAAGTTCCGCTCTTCAGAGGCGGGGGATAACCTTCGTGGTGCTACATTAGATTTTATCTACATTGATGAAGGTGCTTTTATTAAGGAGGCGTTTATCAATGAGGTATTGCTGCCTATGGTTACAAGAACTAACGGTAGGGTAGTAATGTCTTCTACTTTTAACGGTAAGAACTGGTACTGGGATTGGTATCAAAGGGGATTGCAGGAAGACGATTGGGGACAGATAAAGAGCATCAAGAGAACATATCTTGACTTAAATGACCAAAAGGTGGAGAAAACAGTATTAGGGATTAGGAAGTCTATGACTAAAGCACAGTTTGACCAAGAGTTTCTATGTAGACCTGTGAGTGCTGATGCCTTGTTCTCTAATATTGAGGAAGCTATTGTTAAGGAGATACCAAAACAGTACGAGAGAATATACATTGGTATGGATATCGGGGTAGCGCAGGATTATACAGTGCTTACTGCAATGACTCAAGACTACGAGGTGATAGATGTTGATAGGTTTAACTTTAAGGAGCAGGGGATGGACTCTGCGGATTTTAAACAACGCATAAAGGACTTTTACCTTAAACACTTTGATTTTCTTGCAGCGGCATACTTTGAGGTCAATAACAACGATTTACTCTTTGATGAGATTACGGATGACGATAGGATGTATAAGCTTATACCATTTCAAACCACAAGTAAGAGTAAGCCAGAGATTATAAGGAATTTAATTAAACTGTTTGAGGATGGTAAGATTAAAATACCAGAGTACGATGTATTGGTAAAAGAATTGTACGATTACAAGAGTAAGAGAAACCCCGTAACAGGTAACCTCCAGTTTTCTAACACCGATGGTAAGCACGATGACTGCGTAATGAGTTTAGCTATTGCTGCTTATTGCGCTACAGAGGAGCAAGACGGAGGTATAACAATGTTTTTATGATTTCACTACGGCAGCACATAAAAATTATGGAGCGCATCCAGTTGGGTGTCAGTCCAGAAGAATTCTTATCAGATATGAAGCCTTTAGAGGCATTAGAGTTTTCTCGTGATTCTGAAAATACATATCCGATTAAAGAAAACATTAAACACCCTAAAATAAATAAAAAAATATATACAAGCATAGAGTCACTCGTGTTGGGTCAGTTTATAATGCTTGAACAGATAATTACAGGTAAAACAAAACTTGCGGACCACTTAATAGACCTTGAAATTGCAAAATTGATTATCAGACCAATAGAGCATAATGTTTTTGATAATGAAAATTCAATTGTAGAAAAACAAAATGAACAAGAAATATTAGACTGTGATGTTTTAGAAGTCTATTGGATACTTGAAAAATTTATTGAAGCAAGAGACAAAACTTTGTTTAAGGACTTCTCTGGGGTTTTCTATGACCCTAAAGATGAAGAGGAAGAGGAAGAAGATGAGATAGAGCAGGAAAACACATCTGAAATGCTTTTTAGTCAGCAATGGTATTGGTACTCTATTGTTAGAATGCTCGCGAAGGAAGATGTGACGAGATATGGCGACATCTATATGCTACCAATGAGTACCGTTTTGCCAGAAATGAGCTTCTTGGCGCAGCGCAATAAGATAGAGTCTGCAAATCAAAGACAGCAAGAGGCTCTGCGTAAATTGTAAATTAAGAAAAGACAAGCGTGAACGATTTAACCACTATTTACGAGTTGTTTGAGCAATTCGGAGCTAATCATTCTATGGTTAGTGAATTTAAGCTGCTCAACTCATTGGACGATTTAGAAAACATACAAATTAATCATAGAGGATTGTTTATCGCATTAGAGGACGCTAACATCTCAAGAGATGGCGGCAGTCCTATATACGACGTTAACTTCAATATTGTCATCGTAGACAGAGTAGGTGTGGACGAACCTTTATCGCTTATAAACTCTAATCAAGAGAATTTATTTGTTATGGGTCAGCTACAAGACTATTTCATACAAAACCTTGACGGTGAGCAAAGCTTCCAAGAAGTAAGTATGAGAGGCTTCTCTTCAGAAGACTACAATATCACTGCCTCTGTAAGTAACGCAACATTCGTTGTAGGAAGAAATCCGTACTTGAGAGACATTGATATTTAATGGCTGTTGATGTAAATAGAATGAAGAACCCCCGTGCCGCTAAACAACAGCAGCAGGGTGCTTTGCGTTTTTACATACAACAAGAGCTTAATAAATCACAGATAATAAGCAGATTAAAATCTAATCTACAAGGGACGGCTATAGATGGAGAGCCTTATATACACAAAGCAACTGGAAAGTTAGAGAAAAGTATCACCCCTAATAAAGACGGTCAAAAAAATTGGGGTAAAAGAATAACATCAAAAATCAAAGTTGACGCTTATTTAGGATTAGGTATTGGCATTGAGCAAGTTTCGGCAAGAATTGATATGGAAGCTTATGGAGATACTCTTGATAGCGGAGGTATGGTTCAAGTTGAACAAAATGACATATACCGATGGGTATTAGCAAAAGCAAACCGATACCCTACAGGTCAGTGGTATTATAGAGGAGGCCCAATAAGTGGCTCCGAGATGACGACAAGCGCAGCTTGGAATATATCCTACCACATTACTAAAAAGATAAAAGCTGTAGGTGTTAGAGAAACGGGGTGGTTAAGCATATTAAAAGGGAAACAAGGACTTAACGGAGCATTGCAAAAAGCTTTTCTTCGTTATTTAAATGATTACGATGATTACACTTATGGAACGGTAATCAACAAATTAGACAAAATGTTAAGCAAGCTATAAAATGGCAGAACAGAATAAAAGAATACAATTCTTACAAGACGCACTACGGAATTTAGCGAAGGCCGTAAGAGAAGTATCGGGAGGTTTAATTGACCTTGACAAAACTATATCTAAATTAACAGGTAAAACTAAAGAGTTTGCTAAAGAACAGCAACAGGCTGCTCAAGCTGTAAATCGTGTTGGTAAAAATTTAAAAGACACTGCTAAAGCTGTAGATGACTATGGCAAAAAAACAGAAAAAGCGGGTAAATCTTCTAAAGGCTTCTTTAGTGGATTAGGTAAGAATTTAAGAACTATCGTATCCTTTTATGGTGCTTATCAAATTCTAAACCTTGCATTATCAGCATTTACCGAACTTACTGTAGGTTCAGCAAAAAGAGCCATTGCTTTAAATAAATCATTAGCGGATTTAAGAGCTGTAGCAGGATTGTCAGCAGATGATGTTTCAAGGTTGAAAGATGTTGTTTTTGATGTCGCAGGAGCGACTTCACTGACCACTACCGAAGTTGTTGAATTACAGAAGCAGCTTGCTAAATTAGGTGCGCCAATTGATGAAATAGAAAATTTAACAAGACCTATAGCATTATTATCACAGGCTTTAGGCGAAGATGCAGGAGGAGTAGCAGCAACACTAAAGAAAACTCTTAATCAGTTTCAAGCGACTTCTGAAGAAGCAGATAGGTTTGCAAACATCTTAACAGGTGCTGTAAATGAAACAGCTTTATCTTTAGATGATTTAGGTACTGCACTGTCTTATGTAGGGCCTTTAGGAGCGCAATTAGGTGTTAGCTTTGAAGAAACCTCTGCGTTACTTGGTATTCTCGCAGATAATGGATTTAAAGCCTCTAAAGCAGGTACAGGGCTTCGTAATTTCTTTACAGCCGCAGCTAAAGACGGCAGACCATTCAATGATTTTTTAGAAGACATTGGCAATAGAAACTTAAACGCTGCTGAATCTTTTCAGATATTTGGTAAAATAGGTGCTTCGCAAGCCTTGGTGTTAAGTGATAACGTAGAAAGATTCAAAGATTTATCTGAAGAGTTGCGGACATCTGATAGACTTTTTAAAGCTAATGCTGTTCAAATGGCTTCTACAGAGGGTCAATTGCAGTTGTTATCTTCTGCATATGATAAGTTCAGCACCAATCTTGGCGATGCTATTACCCAAACAGACATCTTTATTAGTTTGATTGGAATCTTTGACCAAAAAGCTGCGGGACAAGCAAGTGCGTATAGATTAATATCTTCTTCTGTTAAAGAAACACAGGAAGCAGTTGAAGGATTGATAAATGTTCAAAGAGAATTTAGCGAAGGTGCTGATACGGCTATTTCTGAAACAGAATTAGTAGCTCAAGCTTTCAAGGCTCTTGGAGACTCTGTAGGTGTTAGTGAAGAATTCTTCTTAAAGAAGTTCAATATAGCTCTTAAAAACACAGGAGATGCTCAATCTGCATTGACTACTCTTACTAAAACACTTAATGCTGAACTTACGGAAGCAGCATTAACTATACAAGGGTTAATTGATTTAACAAAAGAAAGAAGCGGTTCTTTAGATGAAGAATACATTGCTCAAGAAGCTAACAATGAAAGCGTTAAAAAGTACAAAGAAGAATATTCTGCTCTTCAAAAGCTGACAGCACAAGGCATAAGCGTAGATAAAGAAAAACAAGTTCTTCAAAGTCAAATAGCTAAAGATTCAGAAAAATATTCAGATGAGCTAAAAGAATTAAGAAGCAGAATGGGTCCTTTAACACAGTCTGAAGAGGAACGCGCACAAATACTTGAAAAAAGAATTGCACTTCTACAAAAAGAGTCGGAGCGAATTGGAGAATTAAAAGTCGCTGAAGATACCCTTGCTGAAAAGAAAAAGAAAGCAGATAAAGCTGCGGCAGAATTAAGAAAAAAGAACTTCAAAGAAGCGACAGACGCAATACAAAAGGAGCTTGAAGCTGAAATAGACGCTATAAAATCTGTAACTGACGTTGAATTAGAAGGTGCTAAAAATGCAGAAGAAGCCGCTCAAATAAGATTAAAGCAAGAAAAGCTCGTTCAAGCCGCCTATGCGAATTCGTTGCGTTCCGTAAATAACCTCAAAGATGCTTATCCAGAGTTTGCTGACGAAATCCAAAACGCATCAGATAAATACGAAAAGTTCACACAATTTACTCAATCGGCTATTGGTGCAGAAGGAGTTGGGATATTAAGCAATTATAAAAAAGAATTTGAAAAACTTGGCAGACAGTTAAAAGATGGGGAGATAAGCCTTGGCGAATACGCAACCCAAGAAGACGCGTTAGAGGCTTCGCTTATATCAAGCATTACAACCCTTAAAAACTCAACTGAAGCAAATCAAGAGTTAAAGGATATGCTTGATAAGGTTGTTGTATCCTACCTTGAAGCCAAAAAAGGTGCTGATGATTATGTTGAGTCTACAGAAGACCAGATTAAGAAAATAAAAATATTAGGCAAAGAGTTTGTTCAAGATTTAACTCCAGAAGAAGCTATAGGTATGGCTTTAGCCACTACTGCGGATGCTATTTCAAACTTTAATGATACAGCATTAGAAAACACTAAAGCAAGACTTGAGGCCGAAAAAGATGAGATTGCTGCGAGATATGAAGTAGAGCAAGACATTTTAAAATCTCAATTAGACAATCAGTTGATTACTGAAAACCAGTTTAGGTCAAAACAAAAGGATATCCGCAAAGCGCAGATTGCAGAAGAAAACGAAATAGACAAAAAAATATTTGAATCAGAAAAGAAACGAGATAAGCAGAATGCCACAACAGGCTACCTTCAAGCTTTAGCTTCTATTATTCCAAACCTTATTACATCGGGAGTAGGAGAACCTATAGAGCTTTCAATTAAGTCACTTCTTTCTGGTGCTTTAGCAACAGCAGCATACGGAGCGGAATTAGCTGCTATTAGTCAACGCAAGTTTGTGGGTAAGAAGTTTGCTGAAGGTGGTATGGTTAGTGGGCCATCTCACGCAGAAGGGGGTGTGCCTTTCTCTGTTCAAGGAAGAGGTGGATACGAAATGGAAGGTGGTGAGTACATCGTTAATAAACGAGCTACTTCTATGCACCGAGATTTACTTGAGCGTATAAACAAGTCTGGTAAAAGGAATCCAACTGTAGGCAGAATGAAATTTGCAGAAGGAGGTTTAGTATCTTCACCATTAAATGAAAGTGTAGATTACCTAAAGGCTATCGCAGAGGCTACGACCTCAACAGCTATAGGCGTAAGCAAACCAGTTCGTGCTTATGTATCTGATAAGGATTTAAGAACAAATGAAACTGAACGTAGAATCAGAGATAGAAACGATAAAGTATAATGGCAAATCATTTTAGAGCGGGAGTACCCGAATCACCAAGCGTTTTTATGTCCATTACAAATAATGGCGATGGAACCTTCAGAGAGATTGGAGCGTCTAATTTCAACACAGGTGATGTTGTTAGAGTAGAATATGTGATTGGAGCTATAACATACGGCTTTTACGCATTGTGTATTGATGGTGCGGCAGATATATTCTCATTTGATAAGAATATATACAAGGGTGTTCCAGCTTCTTTTAATGCAGTTGGTGGTTTATTTAAAACTACAGAATACTTTCCAGAAGATATATTTAGAATAGATGTTGATATTCAGCAAGGTTCTTATTCAAAGCAATACATAAAGTATTCATCAAGCACTTCATATAAATTAATACTGCCTAATAACCGCAGGAATCTTTACGGCTCCGATACAATAGGAGAGCTTTTAGAGTACGAAGAAACAACAAGTGGATATATACCTCAACTTTGTTATGTTGACGAGTGTGGAGGTGCTGCTTATGGTGTATCTTTTACGGAAGGGACTTTTAATATATTCAACAATAGGTTCAAGTCTACTATAGAATTTAATATCGCAACACGATAGTATGTATTTTTCACTAAAGATTAGCAGGGACAACTCTACGTTTTATGAGTTAGACTTGTTTCCAGAACAATCTCTTAACTATGATATTGAGTTTTACGACACAATAAACATAGATAAGATTAAGCTACCTTTTTACACGGAACTGAAGATTCCTTTAACAGAAAGAAATCAAGAGACTAATCTTTTTAATTTCAATCCCAATCTATCTCCTTCTTCTAATTTTCCTTTAGATGACTTTTATTTTAAGGTAGAAATTGAAGGGACATCAAACACCATAAACGGATTACTTACTGTAAACACCATAGAATATAATTCTGCGGAGCCTTACATTGAAGTTGGACTAAAAGACTTTATATCAAGCTACCTTTCAAAGATTAAAAATGTCCCATTAGGTGATATATATACTGATAGCTACTATACATCAAGACACACATTTACGGAATTTTTAACGCCTACAGCGAGTGGTGGTGAAGCAGGCTTGATTAATACTAACCCAGACTATTCACGTCCTATCTCATTTCCCTATGTGGATTTTGTTAATGATGTAAAAGGTAAATTCAACTATGCTGCACGTCAGTTTGTTGAGTATGGACCCGATATGACAAGGGCGGGCATAGTACCTGTTTTTTCAGTAAAAGGGTTTTTAGATTATTTATCTTCATATATTAACGATGCTAACTTTCCTTTTAGAATAGACTCTAAACTTCTCGGTGTTGGTTCCTTTGCAGGCAATCCAGAGTTCGCAGATATGCAGCCCGAAAAGATACATATGTTGCTGCCTTCAAGACTTCTTGCAAAGCAGGATGTTAATACAAGACAGTTTACAGTTAGACAATCACCTGCTTGGGTTGGTACAAACAGCAACCTAAACAGATGTGAAAACCTATCTCAATCAACAAAGGATTTCAGCACAATTTACTTTAGTGATTCAGAGACTTCGGGAAACTATGGTACTACCGCAGGAGGGGGGCCTTCTTATCCTCAAACACAAGAGTGGGCGGCAGAGGAAAGAAATAATTTTTATCCAGATGACGATGAACCCGTAAGAGGGTTCCTTGCTCCAAAAGTTGCTTTTAATTCAGAGATATCTTTAGCAAATGGTTTAACGTCTGCTACTATTGTTGATGCTCTATATGAGATACCTGTTATAGAAGAGGATAAAATGGTAGCTCAATTAAATACTTTTGACCCAAATACGGATATAGAATTTAATCTACATACAAGTGTTTTTGAAGAAGGGCTTGAAGTCAAACGCATTACTATGCAAGACGCTAATGGTGATGATTTAGTTATAACAAGTTCAAACATTCAAGGAGCGGTTCAAGGATATTCAAACAAGTCTTCTACAGCAGGACCTAATTTTCATTATTTTGATTGCAGGGATGGTAATCCATCAATAATTAGCAGTGGATATGCGTTTGCTGATACACTTATTTTTGAGCCTATTGAAGCTCACTTTCCGCAGGAAGAAGAACTATTTATAAATAGCGGAAGTAGATACAGTATTAACTATTGGCTTGAACCTATATCGGGTAATATAAACTTGTCTTATGTTAATGGATTTGATAATTCCAATCCACACAATGGAACGGGTTTTACTCAAGCTACATTTTCTTACACAGATATATTAAAAGGTATAACAAGGTTTGGTGACCCCGATGGAGGTACAGGAGGTTACGGAAGATTAAATCTAAAGTTTGAAGCTAAAGAAGATTTTCTTCCTTATAAGAAAAGTGATGAGTTTATAATACAAGAATCTATAAACAAGTCTTGTTCGTATAATGTATACGATGTTTTATTAGGGATTGCCAAAAGATTTGATTGTGGTTTATACTATGATTATGATTCATCTGCTTCTCAAAACATACTTCGCCTTGACCCACTACACATCGCAAGAGGTGGTGCTTTGAACATAGATGAATATATAGATGACTTAAACTCTTTTAAGATAAGTAATGGTGGGGATAGGGTTAAGTCTTTAGAGATAACAAACAAAGACTTCGGTCTTTACTACGATGACATTGATGACGATGGAGTAACAGTAGGTTCCACTACCCAAGAAATAAACGAAGACGGGATTGTAGAAATAAAGATTGATTTAAAAAGCTCTGTATACGAAAATTCTGTATGTGGTAATGTGTCTACCGATTATGACGATAATCAAAATTATCAAAACGGTGCGTTTAGCGCAAACGATTTAGGCTTAACTCCTAATGTTTTTACTCAAAACACAAAGGTTGGGTTTAGGTTTGCCTATTTAGATAAGCCATTATACCAAAGTAATTTGCTTGTTCCTTACACCGTGCTTAAAGGTTTCAATACAAGTGGTAAGATGATTACCGAAGTTGAAAGACTATACTCAAACAGCCAGTATGGTGTCACCTCTCAAAACCTTGGAGGTAAACATATATTCAATGGCAGGTTGTTTTCAGCAAACCCATTAGGTTGGAGTTTAAAATTTGAAGATGAGAATGGGGATGTAACAGATACATATACAAACATATTTGCAAATGCCGACAAGATAAATCAATCAGAAAGACCAACTATTGAGTTTGATATGGTAGTTCCTGTGTCGGAGCTTGGTTCTTTAGATTTCTTTTTGTCTCAATTTAATTCGTCAAGAATAAACACTTCTTCAAGTATCTATGTGAAAAGTGCAAAGGGAGAGGTTTACCAAGAATACGCATACCTTACTATAGAAGGCTTATTGATATAATTGTAAATTAATTTGATGGCTACATACAACGACTACCCACAATCTGCTACTAACAACGCCAAGAAAGTTCTTGAGTGGAAAAAGAAGTATGGTAAGGAAGTTAAAGGTATGACTAATGTAGGTTGGACTCGTGCCAATCAATTAGCATCAAAAAGAAAACTATCGTATGAGACTATTGCAAGAATGGCTGCGTTTAATCGCCATAGAAAGAATGCTGCGATTGACCCTAAATTTAAGGATACGCCTTGGAAAGATAGAGGTTATGTGGCTTGGCTTGGTTGGGGAGGAACAAGCGGTGTTAACTGGGCAATTAGAAAAGCTGAAAGCATACGAAAAGGAACAGTTAAGGCAAGTGTTGATGTGGCTGACGTCCCGTGGGGTGACCGTAAAATCAAAGATGTTCCCGCTAATAAGAAAAAGGATTAATTGGATTAAATCCTTCCCTAAAAAACTAAAGAATGGATAAACTACCATTATTTGATATATCATTAGAAGACATCGCTCAAGGGATGTACAAGATTTCTCTTGTAGATAAGCCCGCTATTGAGGAAGACTTCATCCACTTCAATGAAGTAGAGAAGGTACAGATGTTTGCTGATGAAAAGAAGAAAGAGGTTGTAGGACCTATTATGATTCCTAACAAGGAAATACTACGCTTCTCGCCCGAGATGGGATATTACTATGTACGCTTCACTGCGGAGACAATCCAAGAGATTATGTACAAGTATTCTAAAGAGGGATTATTTAACGCATTTGGCATTAACCATCAGAACGATACTGACGATGTAGTGATGCTTGAGGTTTGGACTAAAGAGAGTGATAACGATAAGTCTGTAGACTATGGTTATAACCTACCAAACGGAACCGTATTCGTAAAGGCAAAGATTGAGTCTGACGAATTATTTACTGCAATTGAAAACGGAGAGATAAATGGTTTCTCTATTGAGATTAAGGCAGATATTAAACCAACAATTAATAACGAAGAACAAATGAACGAATTTAGTTTTGGCAAAGAACTTGGTAAGTTGGAGGCTCAATTTGAGACTATGGCTAACAAGTACGAAGCAAGAATTGAAGCTTTGGAGAACGAGAACAACTCGCTCTTGGAAGCTGTGACATCTTTTGAAGATAAGTTTGCTGGTGTTTCTGATTTGAAGGAAGCCATTGAAATGATTCAAAAGCACATCGCGTCTATGGGTGACTCTCAAGAAGAGATGGCTGAAGACAAGGATGAAGAAGAAAAAGAAATGACTCACACTCCCGAACACAAAGAGGAGGAAGAGGAAGACGAAATGAAGGATGACAAGTACGAAGCTACTGAAGAAGTTGCCGAGGAAGTATCTGAAGAATTTACTGCTGAAGAAGAAGCTACAGAAGCTGAAGTTGAGGAGCAATTTGCTGCTGAACAAAAGGCTGAAGAAGTTGAAGAAACAGTAGAAGACAAGACAGTAGTTTTTAATGGTATCACTTCTGAAAAAGTAGATATGATTAATAACTTCTTTAACCGCAAGTAATTATTGTAAATTAATTAAACGAATCCTCTTAAATTAAAATAAAATGAGTATAGTAATATCAAACTTGCCATACGGTGACCGTCGTCCAGACTTGTTCATTGACACTATGGTAAAATCGGCAGCGGTATTAAACCGTTTTCGCCTTGTTGACGGTGTTAAAGCTAAAGTAAACGTACCTATCTTTGACGCTACATTATCTTTCGGTTCAGACCTTTGTGTCTTTGACGGCAACTCTGCTGCTACAATCGGAGAAAAAGAAATGACTGTAACTACTTACAAGTGGTCTTTCCTAAACTGTAAGAACGCTCTTGAGTCTTCTTACCGTGGTCTTCTTTTAAAGAAAGGTCAGAACAATCCAGAAACTATGGATGCTGACTTTAAAGACTGGGTATTTGACTACTTCGCAAAATTGTCTGCTGAAAAAGCATTGACTGTTGCAGGTACTGCATTGACTACTGAAATGGCTGCTGACGCTGCTGTATTAGATTACGACACAAACGCTGCTTTAACTTCTGCTAACATCCTTGACAAATTAGAGGGTGCTTACGAAACAATGAGTGACGTTATGTTGGCTGCTGTTTACGGCGATGCTGACCGTGATTTCAAACCTGCTATCTTCTTGGGAACTGCTGCTATGCAACACTACCAAATCGCTATCGCTGGTCTTTACACTACTACTCCACAAGGTGTTGTAGAAGGTGGTGTACCGAACTACTACGGTATGGAAGTTATTCACTTCCCATCTATGCCTGCTAACGAATTTATGATTGCTGCTGCACAGAACATCGTAATGTTGACTGATGAGTACAATGACGTTCGCGCAATTGATATGAAGTACGAAGCTGAATTATCTTCTGATAAAATCTGGGGACAGTTCAAGTTAGGTTTCTCTTACCTTAAAGGTGACGAGATTGTCTACGCTAAAAACTTCGCATAATAATAATTAGGAAAGGGCTTCGGCCCTTCTCTTACTTTAAAAAATAATAATATGGCTTGTACTTTAACCCTACCAAATGACATCACTTACGCTTGTACTGATGTTGCTATTGGTGGTATTATTGAACTACACATTGCTAATCGCGATGCTGTAATTGCGGGGACCATCTTAACTAAAGATGATGCTGACCGTAAAATTACAAATGGAACTGCTCTTGCAGCAAATGCTGTGACTCAAATTTCATTTAATAATAAAGATGGTTTCTCTGTATTTAGTGAAGTTAAAACAGTAAGTGCTGACGGTATTGTTTCAACTGTACCAACTGTATCTGTTGAGCTTCCTAAAATGACTACTGAAAAAATCACAGCTCTTAACGACATCTCTAAAGGTGGTGCGGAATTAGTTGCTTTTGTAAGAACTGCTGCTGGAACTTACCACGTTGTTGGTTTGGACTACGGTTTGTACGCAGGTACTGTTGACGCTAACTCTGGAACTGGTCGTTCTGAAAAGAACCGTTTCCAACTTACTTTAACAGGTGATGAGCAAGGATTGTCTTATGGAATTGAAGGTGCTGACGAAGCTGCTATCAAAGCAATCTTTGATACTATCGTAGGTAACTAATACCTAATATTGTATATTAACACAAGGGGGTGAGGCGAAAACCTCGCCCCTTTTTATTTAAAAATATATGGCTTTCAACTGTTCTATTCTTTTAAGCGATATTGATATCAATTGTAACAAACGAGTTACAGGTGGTATCAAGAAAGCTATACTATTATTACAAAAAGACTTAACTGTTACTTTTAGTCCAACGGACGAAACACAGGTAACTCAAGTAGACACTGTAGATACTGTAACCTTTGAACACAACACAAAGGACGGTACTACAACATTCACGGAAAACAAGAACACATCTAATGGATTAGGTGTTGTTGCTACTGACATTACTATTCAGACTCCTGCTGTAGATAACAAGGTAAATCAAATAGACCTTATGAGCCGCAGAGAGGACATCTGCTGCGTTCTTTTACATAACAATGACACTGTGACTATCAGTGGATGGGTTGATGGCTTAACGATGAACTATGAGGCTAACAGCGGTACAGGTACTGGTGAGAAGTCTTATGTTAACGTTGCACTTAATACTGAAAGTGGTATTGCTTCTTTGGCAATCAATGATAAAGCGGTGTTTAGCGACCAAACCATTTTTGATTAATGGGATACTTATTAAATAGCGGTACTGGTTACAACGCTGATGCTGTAACTACAGGTACTACTGATTACGCTTATTCAAATACGGGTTACTCTTCTGATTCGGTTACTATTGCCTCTGAAGTGATTGACTACTTATATGTGTTTGAGGGTTATGAAGGTGCTATTTTAAATTCTATTGAAGGAGCAGGATTGGTATTCTTTTTACAACTACACGATTAAAATTATATAATATATTATGGCTTACGAAACTATTGTTAAAGAAGGAAACTTCTACCAGTCAGCTACGGGTGACTATGGCTTCCGTTTATTAGAGGTTGGAGAAGCCTCTGTTGCAGGTGAGAGCTTTAGAGCTATCCAAGCGATTGAAGGAGCTGTCGTTACGACTACTACCCAAGTAGGTGATGCGTTAACAAACCTTGGTATTGGTGAAGGTACAATCATCTACGGCAAATTTGATAGCGTATCTTGTGTATCGGGCAAGGTATTGGCTTATAAAGCACTGTAATGAACTATGTTAGGACTACTAAATACTGTCCTCTCAAAGGGCAATACATTACTAACCTATGTAAAGGATGGACTTGTTATGGCTAATAGATTCCTTACACCACCTAAACTAACATTCCCTGTTGATGCTTCTGCTGAATTCAACGGGACGAGTGATTACATCCAATTAAACGAGCCGTTCAGTTATACGAACCACACGATAGCGGCGTGGGTTTATGCGAATGATGATAACAACAACAAGGTTATTTTTGACAATCGCAATGCAAACGATGATGGAATTCGGTTTATGATTCTATCGGATGAAACGTCTTTTTATTCTCTTAATGCTAATGATTTGCAATACACAACGCCAATCGCTGATGAATGGTTTTATTTTGTGGGCACATACGATGGCACTACGCAGAAAATATATATAAACGGCTCGCTAACAAATAGCATTGCTACAAGCCAAACAATAAGCAGTACCACGAATGCAAGAATTGGCAACTACACTTACGCAAATTCTAATTTTTTCGACGGCAACCTCGCCAACGTCGCAATATGGAACCGCGCACTTTCAAGCGATGAGATTAATTCCGTGATGTGGAAAGGCTACAATGCTTTAGCTACTACAGAAAAAAGCGGACTACAGGCTTGGTATAAATTAAATGAGTCAGAACTATTTGATGCGAGCAATACCTCAACTACAAACCTTGAGGAGTATGCTAAACTAAACAGCGTTACCTTTGAAGGAAAGGCTTGCCTACAGACTGCGTTAAACGCACTGCCAGATATTACAGATGCAAGACTATACTCGGGTAGATACGATGCAAGAGTAAGTGCTGATGGTGGTACAGTAGAAGCATTGAATTGTGTAGAAACAGAACTTAACGCATTATTATGAGTAGCTTAAAAGATTTAGCGAGTTTAATTATGGTTCCTTCCTTGTATAAGGACGGGGAACTACATACGGTTAAGCCATTAGCTGACGAGAATATTATAGTACATCCCGATGCTACGGACAACAACGATGGTTTTGACGGGAGTACGCCAAGTACAAGCAGTAACTTTACATTTAGTAGGGGTTCAAATCTTGCTGCTACGAGGGTAGATGTTAATGGTCTTATTGAGAAGGGTAGAGAGAATCTCTTGCTGCAATCAAATCAGTTTGATACGACTTGGCAATTAACTACTAATACTACAATTACAGGAGGTCAGTCGGGATATGATGGAACAAACGATGCGTGGTTACTTACAAAAGATGACAATCAATACAGAGCCGTATATCAAGATGTATCCGTTACAGGAGTTTGGACATTAAGTGTGTATGCAAAGGCAAATACTCTTGACATTATCACATTGCGTGATAGTGATTCTCAAGGTCGTGTTGAATTTGATTTAAGTGATGGCTCGGTTCGTAATATCCGTACTGAAAACATTGTTGCTTATGATATTTCAAGTGTAGGCAATGATTGGTATAGATGTCAAGTTTCTTTTAGTGGTGCAACATCAAGGATTCAATTCTATGCTGATTTTAATGACCCTACGGAAGCAGGAAGCATCTACATCCAAGACGCTCAATTAGAGCAAGGCTTGGTAGCTACTGATTACATTGAAACAGGAGCATCTACTGCACAAGCAGGTATCTTGGAGGATATGCCTCGTTTAGATTATAGTGGTTCGTGTCCTTCTCTTTTACTTGAGCCTCAACGGACAAATCAATTAGAGAATAGCGAATACTTCGGTTCGTGGAACAATGGGTCATACCCCGTAACAATTACAAGTAATTCTGCAACATCTCCCGATGGAACTACAAACGCAACCTTGATAACACCAGCATCTGGTAGTAACCGACACGCAATAAGAGATTTAAATGTAGTTTCGGTAGCGGGTACTACTTATACATTAAGTGCGTTTTTCAAAAAAGCGGGTTCAAGATATGTGGTTTTAGGAGATAGTGGAGATAGTGCTTGGCATCTTGTAACTGCTGATTTAGACAACGGCACTATTACCGATGAAACAAGTGCTACTGGAACGATTGAACCTTACGAAAATGATTGGTATAGAATAACTTGTACTTTTACAAGAACAAACGCAAATACAATTCAAACATTTTTAGGCGCATCTCCTACTGACACGGAAACATCAGCACCAGTTTTTGATGACATATCTTTAACGACATATGTTTACGGAGCTCAAGTTGAGGCTTCTGCATCCTACCCTACCTCATATATCCCTACCTATGGGACAAGTCAAACGAGGTCTAATGATGCAGTTAGTATAACAGGTATTCAGACAAACGGATTGATTGGCTCTAATAAAGGTTCTTTTGTTTTTCATTACAAACCATATAATGCCTATACAGGTGGCGGTGGCAAGATATATGATTTTAGAATTGATTCCAATAACAGGATGGCTACCTATTTTAGCAACGGCACTTTAAGATTGTTTTCAAACATTGCAGGTGCTACGAACTTTAATCAAGGAACAACATTAGATGGAGATACTGAATTTAAGATTGGTGTTGCATATGATGCGGATAGCACATTAGTATATATTAATGGTACATTGACTTACACACTTAATGGTTTTGATTTAGGTGTTACTGATTTTGATATTTTGCCTCCTACAAACGGCTCAAAAGTTGCGGATTTCTCTTGGTTTCCCACTAAACTAACCGCTACTGAATTAGCATCTTTAACAACTTTATAATATGAGTTCAATTTACGATAAAGCGAGTCTTGTACTCATTCCTTCAGGAACAAAGACAAGCAAGGTGTATAGCCAAAAGCCTGTTAATGGAGATGGTGATTTTACTTTCTCAAGGTCAACTGCTGCAACAAGGGTTAATGCAGATGGTAATATAGAGAAGGAGACTCAAAACCTGCTCTTGCAGAGTAATAGCTTTGATACTACTTGGGGAAATAGTAGCACTACAGAAACAAGTGGTCAATCGGGATATGACGGAACAAACAATGCTTGGTTATTAAGCAAGAGTGCTGCATCTGGATATATTGTTCAGTTTGTTAGCGTTAGTGGTGTTCAAACTTTTAGTGTTTATGTAAAGGCTAATGCTTCTACTTGGGGTTTGCTTCAATGTATTGGCGGCAGCAATCCTTATGCTTATTTTAATTTAGATACAGGTGTTGTAGGTTCAATTGGCGGTGGTACTATTTCAAGTTCAATTGAAGATGTAGGAGGAGATTGGTATAGAATCAGTATGATTCATAATACAACTATATCTTCTGCTCGTATTTATCCTGCTGAATCTAATACTGCTTCAGGAACAAGTGGCTCAATCTACATCCAAGATGCCCAACTTGAGCAGGGACTTGTAGCAAGAGACTATATAGAAACGACTACTGCTGCCGTAGAGGGAGGTATGACAGACAATGTACCAAGATTAGATTATACGGATAGTTCGTGTCCTGCGCTCCTGTTAGAGCCGCAAAGGACAAATGTTGCTACTCATAGTGAGTATTTCGGTGCTTGGGATATTGTAAGAGCGACTTCAGTCGCTAATTCTTCTGTTTCACCCGATGGCACTTCTAATGCTTATAAATTAGAAGCAAATGTTACGAGTTCAAATGGTTCTTGGTTTAGAGAAATTTTAAGTTCTTTTAGCGGTAATTATGAATTTTCTGTATTTGCTAAAGCTGGAACTACTGATTTCTTACAATTAAGGGTTGATGGTACTGGTGGCGTAGTTTTTGACTTGAGTGATGGAACAATTAAGTCAGAAGAAAACGCCGTTGGTAGTGTATTAGATTATGGAAATGGTTGGTATAGATGCTCTATTCAATTAACCGCATCTTCTTCTACTACCTTATTGATTATTGTTGGTAACGAAAATATGTCAACTTCAGTATGGAGTTCAACAAATGGAGATTCAGTTTACTTATATGGTGCAATGCTTGAAGCAGGAAGCTACGCAACATCCTACATACCTACCTATGGTACGAGTGTAACTCGGAATGGTGAAACTCTGCAATTAACAGGTATGTCATCGGATGTTGCTTCAGGAGCAACTTCAGGTACTTTAATGGTAGAGTTTGATTACACTCAACAATCTTTTGGAGATGTCGTACAATGGTATTCAAGTAATACTTCACAAGGTAGAGGTTATTTGTATAACCGCTCACTCGGATTTGCCGATACTTGGGGTTCAGCAGGTCTTGGAACAACCGATGGAGTAAATACAAAAGTTATTTGGAGGCTTGACTCTTTAAGTTCGGGTACATTCTTTAAGGATGGAGTAAAAGGTAATGATGTAGATACTACAACTCAAGCGTGGAACAACATTGACAATTTGTTCATAAGAGGACACTATGGAACCATAAATGTCCGACAAATCATATTTGTTCCATATGCATTAACTAACGAAGCAGCAATAGATTTAACTACACTATAATGAATACATTTAGAAAATACGAGTTTGGCTCTCAAGGAGCAGCTACAACTAAAATCAATGCTTTAGGTGTTGATGAAGAAGGTAACCCTACACACTCCCACTCAATCGTAAGACTTGGGCATATCGTAGTAACCGAAGGGACATACGATGATGAAGGAGAAGAACTAACCGCTCCTGT
>Ga0206125_10002147_pt1 | contig 21267 bp, 19 predicted proteins | sample Helgoland_Spring_4_FD_148598 | JGI IMG/M metagenome (GOLD analysis project Ga0206125, IMG submission 148598) | Pelagic subsurface seawater microbial communities from Kabeltonne, Helgoland, North Sea - Helgoland_Spring_Bloom_20160331_1 | ecosystem: Environmental > Aquatic > Marine > Epipelagic ... | reverse complement strand
ATTGGGAGCGTAAATTCATTGGAGTGGACTTTTGTTCGGTAACGCCATCTCTATTCACGCACCGATTTCAAGCTAAACCGTGCTGCTGCTCTCGCTGAGTGACGCCAACTATTGAGCGCATAGATTTAGGTTGCGCCAGCAATCCGACGCGAGTTCTCATTTGTCCGACAGCACCTCCGCCAGCAATCCGATGCGAGCTCTCATTTGTCTGACGGAACCGATGCGGCTTTTGTCGTACCTTTGGTTGACTTTGACCCAAGCGCCCCGGACAGAGCAAAGCTGAGCACGATCAGCGGCAGCCCGATCCCGAAGGTCCAGCGCAGACCGAAGTGTTCTGCAATGAACCCAAGAAGGGGCGGCGCCAGCAGAAAAGTCACAAAGCTGAATTGCGCCAAAGCCGCGACGTTGATGGCTGCGGGCCGGTCGGTCCGTTGCGCCGCTGCAGACATGGCAAGCGGGAACATCATCGCGTTGCCTGCCCCGATCAGGGCGAACCCAATTAAAGCGACCAAGGGGTCAGGCGCAAAAAAGACGGTGATAACGCCCAGTGCCATGACCGTTTGCATCCCACGGGCGACACGGGTTGGTGCGAAGTGATCGACAAACCGGTCTCCAAAATATCGCACCATGCCTTGCGACAGGGCTGCGGTTGCGACGCCGATAGCACCCATCTCTGGAATCGCTACAAAGACACTGTCCATGTAGATCGCTGTCCAATCGATAGAGGCTCCTTCGAGCAGCATTGATGACAGTGTCACCCCAACAAGGACCATAATCGCGAATGTTGGCTTTGCAACGATCGGTGGTTTGTCGTGACTATCGGTGGCGCGGATGGTGGCCGGTTGAAAGGCCTGCAGGCATAGCCACGTCAGAAGGATGCAAATCGGAATGCTTGCCATCAGCTGGGTCTGAGGTGTGATCCCGAATTTGACCATGATTGCGCTGTAGGCAGCCGCCCCGAAGAACCCAAGGCTCCAGAATGCGTGTGCGCGACCCATGATGCGGCGGTCCATGCCTGCTTCGACCCTGTCGGCTTCAACGTTGATGATAATTTCAACCGCTCCAATACACAGGCCCGCTGGAACCAAAAGAAAGAAAAAGGCCAAGGGGTCATTTGCGAAAGAGGCAATTGCGAAGAACAGCGCCATTGCTGGAACAAGTGCGAGCATTGCAATCCGATGGCCAATCTTAGTCACAAGCGCCGTGCTGAGCGTGAGCGCTGTGATCGTTCCGACCGAAATCCCCATCAGCGCCAGACCCAAAGCGCCTTCTTCGATTCCCATTGCGAATTTGATATCTGGAAGGCGCGGGAAGATTTGACCCAGGCCAAACGCATAAATCGCGAAGACCGCGAAGACGCGGTGATGTGGTTGGAGGCGGGCAGAGAGAGACATGGGGGTAGCTTTCAAAAAAATACACACAAGCGTGTACAAGTACGCGAATGTGGCCAAATTTTCGGACAATTGTAAATATTGAAATTAGGCAACCTTCTCATAACCTTACATTAACTGGTAAGATGCGGACCAACCAGCCGTTCAGGATCCAAAATCTAAAGACTGCTTCCCACTTTCGGTCATCTACCTATGCTCTGCATATACCAGGTTTTGATCAGTCTTGGTAGCGCCTCTTCCCAGTCCATGGCTCCATACTGCCCGACAAGGTCGTTCTCGAACCGAGAGTGTCGCCCTACTAGGTTGTTGGGCATTGTCAGACAAAACTAACTTGAGCCGTGCAGGGCGGTTCCGTAGCCTCGCCGTATGACAAAACACTCCCCATTCAGGTACATGAAAGCTGGCTCGAGGTTCCTAAATCATCTTGCGTAGGTCTGTGGACTGGGGATCAAGAGCCGTGGTAATGGGACTTCGTATTGTCGACCTATTACTGGCGTTGGTGTGACACAGTTGGGATTGGTTAGTTTTGCTCGGTCCGCGGTTCAACGGCAGGGGTTACTCCACCTAATCCTTACAGTTTATCTGCAGAACCATGGACCGCACCCCCCAACCCCAGGCCCCCGCGCCTCGGACAACGGGCCTTTAGTGTTAGCGTTGTGAATTCATTTAAGGGTAATTTTGTTTGGCAACTGCATCTCTATTCGCGCCTCAGTTCGAAGCTGCACCGCGCCGCGGCTCTCGCTGTGAGGCGCCAATTATTGAGCGCATAGATTTAGGCTGTGCCAGCAATTCGATGGCTGTTCTTATTAGTCTGGCAGCACCTTCCTCACCCATAAGGCCTGGACGGGTATTTTTTTACCGCTTAGATTGGCTCGCATTATTATTCTGCACGCTCTTCCCAAAGATCCAAGCCCAATAGCTTGCGGCCCAGGGGTGTCAACTTGGCAGGGCAGCAGTGATTTTTTTCCCTATCGCGTGGATCGCCGGGAAAATCGGGCCTGTTCGGGGGTTCAATTTCGCGCCACAGTCTAATCCGCTCGGCCCGCTCAGCCGCATTATCTGGATTAGCCGGGGCCATGGATAAATACTGCGCCATGCGCACCCGTCCGTCGGAATGATTGGGCCGCACGCCATGGGCCAGAAGCGAGTTGAAAATTAGCAAATCGCCGGGATCTAAAGTAACATTTTCACGGCTGAGACCGGTCATATCGGGCAGAAGTGGATTACGGTCCTCTGGCTGGGTCTTTACCCAATCTTCGAAGAACTCAAAAAGATAGGGAACCGCCTGAAACCCGCCGGTTTCGATATCCTGTTCCTTGATGGATAAAATACCCTGCACCCCGATGGGCAGAGGTCGCGCGGCGGTATCCACATCCCAATGAATAAATCCTTCCGGATTTCCTTTGACTTTCTTGGGTGGATTAATGTTGGCGCGATCAATCGCCACCCAGAGATCTTTTTGATCCCAGATATCGACAAAAGCATCATAAACACGCTGCGCTTGGCGATTATCCCACATGGTTTGATGATGGTAAATTTCTGTCATCCCCACATTGTTAAGCTCGGCGCGCACATGCGGGCGGCGCTGCGGTGCATACCATGTAGAGGGATCATTTGGATCTTTTTCGTCAAATTCCCACAAGACGTTTTCAAGCCTCTGGCAGGCGGCGCGGGTGACTGCGTTTTTTACAACGACAAACCCTTTGGTAATCCAATGCTGCCAATCGTCCTGTGATAAAACTCGCAGTGGTAATTTCTTTTGAATGTCTTTCAGCTGGATTGTTTGGTTTTTACCCGTCGGGTGACTAATTTCCTCTGCTGTATGAGTGTGCATGTATAGGCTCCTTTCGTAGTATCATCCAAAGTGCTGCTCACGCGGCAGGCTCAAATCAAATGATATTGAACTATACCTGCTCGAAAAGGTTGAGGTTTTGGGGCACAAATTTCTAAATATAACCGTTACTCTCCTTTATTCGATGCATGGTATGTAAAACGTTCAAACAGAGCACTGCGGCCTTGCCCTGTCGTATCAAAGGCCAGCATCCCAACAAAAGCGCCAGTAAATGAGGCGTGCTCGCCGCGTCCGGCTTCATCCGAAATCAATGAGGCATCGCGCGGTGGGCCGGCGGCAATCCAATCGCCGCCCTGACGATAGTAAAATTGCTGTTCAGCATGATCCACATCAACGCGTAAATCAACCGGACCATCGGCCAAAGGCAACGGCTGAGGTAGCGGCAGCTCAAGTGCACCCTCAGGGTATTCCCCGTTACACGACATTAGGCTTAAGACCCGACCGACGCCCGCCTCATGGCTCACCACCAACGCATGGAATTTATGCCGGTTATAATAAGTGGTTAACCCCGCCGCCTGCTGGTAGGTGTTGGGATCAAACGCGGCTAGCGTTGTTTCGACCCGGTAGCAAAAATCGGTCTGTCGGCGGGCCACTAGTGCCTGCTCGAACCAGCTGCCAATGCTTTCACGCCCGATCAATGTTAGCCCATCAGGACCGGTGCGAAAAATGCGCTCAGGCTGGGGCGTGCGCAGCCATTGAAATTCATCCGGCAGACCTGCGCTAAAACGATGCGATACTAGCGCAGTACCTATATCGCCTTTTGCGGTTTGGGCAGCTTTTGGTGGCGGTACAGTTTCACGCGCCAGGTTGGTGCCTTGTTCTAGATAAAGCCAGCCGTCTTTCCAAATGCATTTCTCGATCCCGGTTTCGCGGCCCATAGGGCAAAACCGGCCTTTTCCATTGGCATCGGAAATCGGCCTACCCATCAAAAATGTGTGGTAAAACTCACCATCCGGTGTTTCAACAAACTGCCCGTGACCGGTTCTTTGAATGGGGTGATTGGGGGCATCAGAATGGCAGATCAGATGCGCATTTGGATGTAATTCGTAAGGTCCGGTAATCTGTTTTGAGCGGGCCATTGTGACCGCATGATCATACCCTGTACCACCCTCTGCGGTGGTTAGATAGTAACACCCATCCCGCCAAAACAAATGCGGCGCCTCCACAAGGCCCAAAGGAGAACCGGCAAAAATATTATGAACAGGCCCCGTAAGACCGCCGGATTTCGACCATCTTTGCAATAGGATGCCATCAAAACTGGCATGTGCCGGGTTTCCACCGGTCCCATCTCCCCGATGGTTCCATTGCATGTTTAAAAACCACTTCTGACCATCGCGATCATGAAAAAGCGAAGGATCAAATCCGGATGAATTTACATAAATGGGATCTGACCAGTCACCGTCGATATCAGAGCACGTTACAAGGTAGTTATGGGTATCCTTAAAGGCCCCATCAAGACGCTTTACATCTGTATAAACCAGCCAAAATTTTGCATTCGAATAAGAAAGACACGGCGCCCAAATCCCACAGCTATCAGGATTCCCGCGCATGTCTAATTGCGCCGCTCGTTTCAAAGGTCTTGATACCAGCTTCCAATGGATCAAATCTGTTGAGTGGTGGATTTGCACACCCGGATACCATTCGAAGGTAGATGTGGCGATGAAGTAATCCGTTCCAACCCGGCAAATCGACGGATCAGCGTTAAACCCGGGAAGGATCGGATTGCTTATCATCAGTGCCCTTTCATCCCTCGACTAACAAATTTGCTGCATCCTGTGGCGAAAGGGCGGCTGGCCGCTTGCACGTGGTATTGACGGTGATAAATCCTTTTTGCTCGCCCGATTTCAAAACCGATGTCATCACGTCAACAGCATGGACTGCCATTTCCATTGAACATCGGTGCGGCCGGTTTTGGGCAATCGCTTGCGCCATATCGGCAAGTCCTGCGGCTCGGTAATTGGCCATTTTACCATCTAACTGGTCCTTATTTGGGACAGAAAATGGATGCTCGAAAACAGGTTTTTCCAAAAGTTCACCATCTTTTCCGATAAGGTCCACATCGCCACCGAAAAAATTAGGATCGGGCACATAAAGTGATCCTTCAGTACCATATAATTCCATGTTTTCGTGCCGATGCGCCCAGACATCCCAACTTGTTGATAAGGTTATTACAGCGCCTTGTTCAAATTCAAGCAAGGCGTGGATATTAGTGGGCGTTTTGACCGGTATTGTTTCCCCCCTACGGGGCTCAGAGGTGATTGTTCGGATCGCACTTGCCGCGCTTGTCAACGCGGCAACCCGCTTAACTGGTCCGATCAACTGGATCAAATTTGTCACGTAATAGGGCCCGATATCCAGCATTGGACCGGCTCCGGGCAGGAAAAAGAAATCAGGATTTGGATGCCAATGCTCCATACCGTGGCTCATGACATGTGCAGTGCCAGAAATAATGTTGCCCAAAGCACCCTGATCAATCAATGCGCGTGCCTGTTGATGCGCACCGCCGAGAAAGGTGTCAGGCGCCGAACCGACCCTAAGCTCTTTTTCAGCTGCAAGCGCCGTAAGTTCTTTGCCCTCTTTCAAACTCAGAACCAAGGGCTTTTCAGAATAAGCATGTTTGCCCGCCTGAAGAATTGTCTTCGTGGTTGAAAAATGCGCTGCCGGTACGGTCAAATTTACAACAATATCAATATCATCTGCGCCAAGTAGGTCTTTGACGCTTTGCGCCCGTACATTAAACTCGTCTGCTTTTTCCTGCGCGGCTGATGGATTTATATCTGCAACTGCCCGCACCTCGATGCCTTTAAACAAAGGCGCCAATGTTAAATACGCTGTCGAGATATTTCCACAGCCTATAATTCCAATACCGAGTTTTGACATGTATCTGCCTCTCAAAATTTACTTGCTGCAGCAATTGATCGCTGTGCAAAGCGCACATCATCGCTTGGATTGTCATGTTCCATGACAAAATAGCTGCACTTTGTTTCACGCACTGCGTCCATTATTTCAAACCAATTCATGGTTCCATGGCCAACGTCTGCCCAACCGTCCTCAGAGACACATTCGCCCTTTGGCGCAATGTCCTTTATATGCACGGATACCAATTCACTGGCGTATTTTTTAACCCATGCAGCTGGGCTTTCACCTCCAACTGCCACCCAGGCCAAATCCAGTTCAAGTGAAACGCCATTTCCAGATTGTAGAATAAGGTCCAATGGTTTTTCATCACCTTCTAGGTTGTTGAACTCAAAATCATGATTGTGCCAGCCAAAGGTTAAACCCGCATCTAAAATGGGCTTGCCAGCTTCAGAAAGTCGGTCTGCAAAGCTTGTCCAACCCTTGGCATCAGCTGGGCGATCACTTGGGTTGAGAAACGGTACGATGACGGCAGTCATTCCTAGACGTCTCGCAATTTCAATTGCTTTGTTCGGCGTTTTTTCAATCAAGCTCAGGTCAAAGTGCCCTGTAGGCATACTCAAGTAATTGACAGCGAGAGCTTTTTCAAGCCTGTCCAAATCTTCATATAATCCACCATAAGCCTCAACCTGCTTATATCCGCATTTGGCAACCATTTCTAACGTCACCTCAAGCGGTCCAAAATTACGGGAGGAATATAGCTGGTACGAAAAATCAGTCATTATTCAGGTCCTTTCAACCAAGTGTCATAGTCCGAAACCAAAAGGTGTGTGGGCTCTGTATTTTCATTAATTTTAGAGAAACGCCCGATGGGATCTCGAAAAATATTATCTGTGCGATCGTCATTAACGTTGGAAACCTCTCCAATCAGTACTGAACCGTCTTGGCCCCAAAACGCGTGCCAGCAATTTGGTTCCAGGGTCACACTTTCACCCGGCTTAAGCTTTAAATGGGCTCCGGCCGGTAACTTGCGATCTGATCCATCGGTTCGCACGGTCACTTCGGCGTCTTGGTCAATGTCCCCTGACGGTGAGGCTTTGAACAGCTCAAGGACCAATACGGCGCCACCTTTGTTGATGATATCTTCGGTTTTAAAATTGTGCCGGTGCATTGGGCTCACCTGCTGTTCGTGCGAAATCATGACTTTTTCCGCATATAGCATTCCTTTGCCGCGTTCGACATTATGGCGGCTGCCATTGCGCACCGTGAATAGAAAGAGTCCAAGATCACGAAAACTGCCCTTGCCATAGTCAGTAATATCCCAGCCAAGCGCATGGTCGCGGATCATAGCGCTATCGGTTTGAACCCGCTCTTGAAGCATGGCAGGTGTCCAATAGGCAAAGGGCGGCATTTGATAACCAAACGACCGGATGAAGACATCACTTTCTAAGATAATTTCGTTAATCTCTGATCGGTCCATCATCACGTTCCATAGGTTGCAGAATATAAGTCGCGCGGGACAAATTCTATATTTTTGTTGGTAATTTCAGGGGCGAAGGTTAGAAGCTGCGGCTGATCTGGCAGAACGGTCATACCATCGCCCGGAAGTTCATAAGGAACGTCGTATTTGCCCTGCTCATCGACAAGGCGACATGTCCCATGAAAGTGATGAACTTGGGCGATATTTTGCACTAAAGCCTCTCCTCGGATTCCAGATCAAACAGCGAAATTGTAGAGGCGTTGATCCCGATTGGCAGCTCTTTCCCACTTGCGACCGGGAATGTACCACCAAGCCGGATCCTAAATGGTTGACCGGCAAATTCGGTCCAAACCAAAGTATCTGCGCCCATTGGTTCAACAATATCGGCAGTGACTGTGGGTTTGTGGTCTGCTTTTGCAACAGCACCGCCCACCACCACGTGTTCTGGTCGTATGCCAACCCACGCTTTCTGACCCTCATTCAATGTAGCCTTAGCCTGATAACTTTTCAAAGGTATCTTATGGTCCCCCACAGTAAAGCACTGGTCTTTGATTTCACCCTGTATGAAATTCATCGACGGCGAACCGATAAAGTCAGCAACATACTTATTCATCGGAAAATCATAAATCTCTGCAGGGCTTCCCAGCTGCATGATTTTACCGTCCCGCATGATCGCAACACGATCTGCGAGTGTCATGGCTTCGATCTGATCATGAGTCACATAGATCATGGTATTTTTCAGTTGCTGGTGAAGCCGCTTAATTTCTACCCTTAGGTCCACGCGCAGCTTCGCATCTAGATTGGAAAGCGGCTCATCAAACAAAAACACTTCCACATCCCGAACCAAGGCGCGACCGATCGCAACACGTTGGCGCTGACCACCAGACAGGGCGCTTGGCTTGCGGTTCAAGAGCGGTTTAATTTGCAAAATTTCAGCAGCTTGGGCCACCCGCTCTTCAATCTCAGCCTTTGGGACTTTGGCGTTCTTTAGACCAAAGGATAAGTTTCCCTTCACTGTCATCTGCGGATATAGCGCATAGGATTGAAACACCATCCCGATGCCGCGATCCGAAGGTTCGGCCCAAGTAACGTTTTTGCCTTTGATGAAAAGCTGTCCATCCGTGACTTCCAACAGACCTGCAATACAGTTCAGCAAGGTGGATTTACCACAGCCCGACGACCCGAGCAGAACAAGAAATTCGCCCTCTGCTATGTCGAGGTTTAGGTCCTTGAGAACTTCAACAGAGCCAAAACTAAGGTCAAGATTTTTGATTTCAACTGAATTTGCCATGTTCATTAGCCTTTCACAGCACCGGCAGCGATGCCGCGGACGAAGAGTTTTCCAGAAGCGAAGTAAATCACAAGAGGAACAAGACCGGTTAAAAGGGTCGCCGCCATGTTCACATTGTATTCCTTCACTCCTTGGACAGAGTTTACGATGTTATTGAGCTGCACTGTCATCGGATAGGTATCGGGTTTGGTGTAGATCACGCCAAACAAGAAATCATTCCAGATCCCCGTAACCTGCAAAATCATGGCAACCACGAAAATTGGCAGAGACATGGGCAGCATGATCTGAAAGTAAATGCCCCAGAACCCTGCGCCATCAACACGGGCTGCCTTGAAAAGTTCTTCAGGAACGGATGTAAAATAATTCCGAAACAACAGCGTTAGGATTGGCATGCCGAAAATGGTGTGCACGATCACCAATCCCCAGACAGATCCCATAAGCCGAAAGTTGCTAGCGTCGCTGTTGAACAGCCGGATTATGTTGGTAATGCCATCACCGCTTTCACGCAGCAGGATCACTATAGGATAGATCATGACCTGATAGGGTATGAAGGCCCCGAAAATCAGAATGGTAAAAAACACCTCTGATCCTTTGAATTTCCAATTCGCAAGCGCATAGCCATTCACTGAAGCAATTGCGATGGAGAGAAAAACGGACGGTACAAGTATCCAAACCGAGTTCCAAAAACCGCGACTTAGCCCATCACAGTTAATGCCGGTACAGGCTTCGGCCCAAGCCTTAACCCATGGCTCATAAGTAACTTCAACAGGCGGGCTAAAAATGTTGCCCATCCGAATTTCGGGCATGCCTTTTAGCGATGTGACGATCATCACATAGAGCGGCAGAAGGTAGTACAAACAAACAACCAGCAGCGTGCCATAGATAATGATGTTGGTCGAAGAGAAAACTCTCTTGGGCTTTGGACCCGATGGACCTTTGAGTGTGCTTACAGACGCATCAGTCATTTTTCTTACCTCCAAATTCGAGGTAGGCCCATGGGATAAGCACCACGAGTACGCTCAAAAGCATCATTGTTGAGGCCGCAAAACCAAGGCCGAGGTTTTGTGAGCCAAACATCTTGTCAATCACATATAATGCCGGAACCTGCGAAGCGATGCCGGGACCACCGCTGGTTTGGGCAACGACCAAATCATAAACTTTGATAATACCAGCCGAAATAATCACCAAGGCCGTCACAAAGACAGGTCGCATCATTGGTATGACGATAAAAAGATAGGTTTTCCACGCTGGAATTCCTTCGACGCGGCTGGCCTTCCAAACGTCCTCATCAATGCCCCGCATCCCGGCGAGCATTAAAACCATAACAAAACCTGAACCCTGCCATACACCAGCAATCAAGATACCAAAGATAACAATCGCGGCATTGTTGAGCGGATCAAAAGTGAACGTTGTCCAACCCCATTCACGCACGACATTTTGCAGACCAAGAGTTGGGTTCAACAGCCATTGCCAAACCAATCCAGTGACAACAAAAGAAAGCGCAAAAGGATAAAGAATGATGGTTCGGATTGTGTTTTCAAACCGGATCTTACGGTCAAGAAGAGCTGCAAGGACAAATCCGATGACCAAAGAGAGCACTAAAGAACACGCACCATAAATTGCCAGATTTTCAATTGAAATTAACCAGCGATTTTCGCCCCAAAGGCGATCATAGTTTTTCAGCCCAACCCATTTTTCGGGGGCCGGCAGAAGCCGTGAGCGTGTGAAAGAGTGATATATTGTCCAAAGAGTGCAGCCAACGAAAACGACCAATGCCGTAGCAATCATAGGTAGCGCTGCAATCTTGGCTGTCATATTCTTGAACAACCGAAGAGGGCGCTTAGCCCCCGAACCAGTTCGTCCGGCATCAATTAAGGCCATCTTTTCTCCCATCGTTTTCTACTGGGTAAGTCGAAATACCCCCAATATATGGGGTGCTTAGAATTGCCGAGTAATGGAAAAGTTCTGCTGGACCCTCGACATTTGTGCCGAAAGCCCAGCAGGAAGAATTTATTCTGATGGACCCTCGACATTTGTGCCGCAAGCCCAGCAGGAAGAATTTATTTAGTCCGCTGTCGCGATGATCTCGACATAACGCGCCTGGGCATCTGCAACAGTGATTGAAGTGTCGTTCCAGAATTCGACCATAAGGTCAGCCATCTGGCCCGCAGTGTCAGCTGAGAACGCATTCACACCGTCTGGCAGAACGTTGCCCGCTGCAAGGATGGAAAGACCTTTCTTCATGCAGTCGTTTGCTGCAGACAGATCAACGTCACCACGGATTGGCAAAGAGCCTTTCTTAAGGTTGAACGCAACCTGAACTTCTTTGCTGATCATCAACTTAGCAAGCTCTTTTTGTGCCGCTTCGATCGCTGGATCATCTTGCTTGGGGAAGTAAAATGCATCGCCGCCAGTTGCAATGATTTCGTTTACGCCCAAGCCAGGGAGACAGCTGTAGTCTTCGCCAGCAACTTGGTTCGCAACCTGGAATTCACCCTGCGCCCAGTCACCGTGAATTTGGCCGCCGGCCTGCCCTGTGATGACGAGGTTAGTCGCTTGGTTCCAATCATTTACGTTTGAACCTACAGAAAGAAGACGTGCATCAGCATAAGCCTCAAATACTTTCGTCATGTCAGCGCTTGCAGCAGCGTCCGCATTCTTGTTTGTCAGCACGTCCAGGTAAAGATCTGTGCCGCCAACTGCGACCTGGATCGCGCCGAATGCAAGATCTGTCTGCCAAGCCTGCTGACCCATCGCGAGCGGTACAACACCAGCGTCACGAAGCGCAGGAGCGGCGGCTACGAACTCGAACCAATCGCTTGGTACGTCCAAACCAGCTTTAGCAAAGGCATCATGGCTAAGCCACAGCCACTGCGGCGAGTGGATGTTCACTGGTACACAGTAAACTTTGCCGTCCAATGTGCAGCTGTCCAACAGCCGGCTTGGGTTTACAACGTCAGCCCAGCCACCTTCGGCAGCAATGTCTGACAGGTCAAGCATAAGACCCGCTTCAACCAGTTCTTCAGCTTGACGGCCATGGTTCAACTGTGTTGCGTGCATTGGGTCGCCGCCAATGATACGCGAAATGATAATTGGACGCGCTGTGCCACCGGAACCGGCGATCGCACCATCAATCCATGAATGCTCTGTTGCGTTAAACGCTTTGGCAAATTCGGCAACAGCAGCGGCTTCACCGCCAGATGTCCACCAGTGTGTCACTTCAAGATCAGCTGCGCTGGCCTGGTTTGCTACGATAACCGCAGCTGCGGAAAGCAGGCTGCTTTTTAGAAATTTCATCAGATAGTCCTCCCATAAACTAAATCGTTATAGTAGCAACCTAAAACGATTTAGATTGATTCAACAAGCAAAAAATGCGAAGTAACTTATACAACTATAAAATACGGAAAGTGGTCGTGTGTCAGAATCTAAATCGGGCGAAAAGCAACCTCAAGTCAGTAGTAGTACTGAAAAACTGCTGTTTAAAAATAGCCGGCCTACGCTGAAAAACATTGCTAAAATATGTGGCCTTGCGGTACCAACGGTATCGCGCGCCCTTAGCGGAGCAAGCGACATCGGAAAAAGCACACGAGACCGCGTGCGGCAGGTTGCAGATGAGATTGGATATATCCCGAATCGTGCAGGCGTGCGGTTGCGGACCGGAAAAACAAATGTAATTTCTCTAGTTTTGCCCACTGAGGTTGATGGATTGAACTATTCTTCAAGAATCATTGCGTCAATCGCTGGAGCGTTACGTGATTCGCCTTATCATTTGATCGTCACTCCGTTTTTTCCTGATGAAGACGCCATGAAGCCAATAAAATACATTGTTGAAACCCGATCAGCAGATGCGATTATTATCAACCAAACTGAGCCAGAAGACTCACGGGTTAGATACCTTTTAGAGCGTAATTTTCCTTTTGCGACCCATGGCAGAACCATATGGTCAAAACAGCATCCATATTTCGATTTTGATAACTGTGAATTCGCGCGTCATGCCTCTCTAATGCTGGCTGAGCGGGGCAGAAAATCCTTACTCTTAATCGCGCCCCCACTGTCTCAAAACTATGCTCAAAATATGATTTCTGGCATGCAAGCTGCGGCTAAGAGTGCTGGATTGTGGTCACACTATTTAGAAGAGCCTCAAAGTGGAATATCAAAACAACTAGGTGCTCAGATCATTGAATACCTGCGGCGGCGGCCGGATATTGATGGGGTTATTACTTCGACCACTGTCTCCGCCGTCGAGGCAATCAGCGCGATCAATACCATCGGACGTAAGCTTGGTCGAGATATTGATCTTTGTGCCAAAGAAGTCGCGCCTTTTTTCCAGCGTATCCAACCTGAAATTCTAACCATCACAGAAGATGTGACCGAGGCGGGAAGCTTTCTGGCAAAAGCGGCACTTTCAGCCATTGACCACTCCGAACAACCGCCCCTGCAAATGCTGGTGGCACCAGAGGAAAACACTGTTTCCGAGAGAACAGAGGCCTAAACGATCTGCCAATTTAAGGACTTAATCATGATACCACAAATCAAGGGGCCAGCAATTTTTCTTGCTCAGTTCGCCGGCGATGCCGCACCGTTTAACTCTTTAGAAGCGATTACTAAATGGGCGGCCTCCTTGGGGTATAAGGGCGTTCAAATCCCCACTTTTGATGGCCGCCTATTTAACCTCGATTTGGGCGCTGAAAGCGAAACCTATTGTGATGAGATCAAAGGGATTTGTGCAGATGCGGGTGTTGAAATTACCGATCTATCGACACACCTTCAAGGACAGCTGGTTGCGGTAAACCCCGCCTATGATTCTGTTTTTGACGCCTTTGCCCCTGATCATTGTAAGAAAAACCCCCAAAAACGTCAGGCTTGGGCAGTAGATCAATTGAAAAAGGCAGCGGTAGTTTCAAATCGGTTGGGGCTTACAACATCGGTGTCGTTCACTGGCTCATTGGCGTTTCCCTATCTTTACCCTTGGCCGCAAAGACCTGATGGGTTGATTGAGGAAGCCTTCGCAGAATTGGGTAGACGTTGGGTGCCAATCTTAAATGAATACCGCGACAATGGCGTGACCATTGGTTATGAAATTCATCCTGGAGAGGATGTGTTTGACGGTGCAACCTACGAGATGTTCGTTGATGCAACCCAAAACCATGAATGCGCTTTGATTAACTATGATCCCAGCCACTTTTTGCTTCAGCAAATGGATTATCTCGCATTTATTGATCTTTACCATGATCGCATAAACGCATTTCACGTCAAAGACGCCGAATTTAATCCAGATGGGCGACAAGGCGTTTATTCAGGCTATCAATCATGGGTGAACCGGGCGGGACGTTTTCGTAGCCTTGGCGACGGGCAAGTCGATTTTGCTTCTATTTTTTCAAAGTTAACACAATATGGCTATGACAGCTGGGCGGTTCTAGAGTGGGAGTGCTGTATCAAATCCGCCGAACAAGGCGCTGCAGAAGGCGCGCCTTTTATTGCCAGCCATCTGATTGAAAGCCCAAAATCGGCCTTTGATGATTTTGCGGGTGACGAGCGGGAACCAGACACCATTTCTGCCATGCTGGGGCTTTCCAAATGAGACGTGTAAAACTGGGAATGGTCGGCGGAGGCCAAGGGGCCTTCATCGGGGCTGTGCACCGAATTGCCGCGCGTATTGACGACAGATATCAACTGATCGCAGGAGCGCTTTCTTCTGATCCAGAACGCGCTGCGGCGTCCGCTGCTGAGCTTGGTATAGCAACTGACCGGAGCTATCATAGCTTTGAAGAAATGGCCAAAGCTGAAGCCGCACGCCCGGATGGCATTGACGCAGTGTCGATCGTCACGCCAAACCATCTTCATGCTGATGCTGCTGTTGCATTTTTAGACGCTGGAATTCATGTTATTTGTGACAAGCCGTTGAGTATTTCTCGCGCTGAAGGGTTGCGCATCAAGCAATGCTTGCAGAAAAGCTCTGCGCAGTTTTTCCTGACCCATAATTACACTGGATATCCGCTCATTCGCGAAGCCCGGGATATGATTGCAAACGGAAAACTCGGAAATATTCGGGTTATTCAGGCGGAATATGCCCAAGATTGGCTGGCAGAGCCGCTTGAAACAACTGGGCAAAAACAAGCCAGCTGGCGCACCGATCCAAAAGCGACCGGCGGTTGCGGCGCAATAGGTGATATCGGAACCCATGCCTATAATCTGGTTCATTATGTTACAGGACTAGAGGCTCAGGAATTGGCCTCCGACTTAACCAGCTATGTACCCGGCCGCACGGTGGATGATAATGCCCATATCTGGCTGCGCTATGAGGGCGGTGCAAAGGGACAGCTTTGGATTTCGCAAGTCGCCGTTGGTAATGAAAACGCACTGCGGCTTCGCATTTATGGGGACAAAGGTGGATTAGAATGGGAACAGGAAAATCCTAATATTCTATGGTTCACTCCGCTTGGCGGTTTACGCCAAAGACTAACGCGCGGGAGCGGCGTGCTTAGCGAAGCGGCGGCAGCGGCCACACGTATCCCGGCTGGGCATCCAGAGGGATACCTTGAAGCCTTTGCAACCCTATACAGCGATGTGGCGGATGTTTTGATCGATGGGCGCTCGGCACACCATCTGCCAAATATTATGGACGGGCTGGACGGGATGTGGTTCATTGAGGCCTGTATAGCGTCCTCGAAGAATAACGGGTCTTGGTGTGACAGAAACGTCGGATAAGAGGTTGTGGGGGCACCGTCAGATTAAACTCGGTTGAGCCGTGCAGGCGGGTACTGTCAGACAAGACAAGCTTGAGCCGTGCAGGGCGGTTTAGTAGTCTCGCCGTATGACAAAACACTCCCCATTTAGGTACTTTAAAACGAGCCCAGAGATCATCCGCCTGGCTGTGATGCTTTATGTTAGGTTCCCGCTTTCATTCCGTGATGTGGAAGATCTTCTGCACGAACGAGGCATTGAGATCAGCCATGAAACAGTTCGGTTTTGGTGGAACAGATTTGGTCCGATGTTTGCTGCTGAGATCTGAAGAAACCGGCTCAATTGAATGCGATCATATTCGAACTGGCAGTGGCACCTGGATGAGGTCTTCGTAGAGATCAATGGAGAGATGCATTACCTCTGGCGGGCAGTAGATCACGAAGGTGAGGTGCTTGAAAGTTATGTAACCAAGCGCCGAGACCGCAAGGCAGCATTGAAATGCCTCAGAAAAGCAATGAAGCGCTACGGTGGGCCAGAAGTAGTTGTGACGGACAAACTACGTTCCTATGGCGCTGCAATAAAAGTCATCGGCAACGCGGATCGGCAGGAAACGGGTCGCTGGGTAAATAATCGGGCTGAGAATTCCCATTTGCCGTTTTGACGACGAGAACGCGCCATGCTCCGCTTTCGACAGATACGATGTCTGCAAAAATTCGCTGCCGTCCACTCTTCAGTCCACAACCATTTCAACCAGGAACGCCATTTCTACTCACGAGACAATTTCAAGCTCAATCGAAGCGCAGCTCTTACTGAGTGGCGCCAACTATTGAGCGCATAGATTCAGGTTGCGCCAGCAATCTGATACGAGTTCTCATTTGTCTGACAGCACCCGTGGAACGGCTCTGGCGGAGCCTGAAATACGAGTGCGTCTACCTGCATGCCTGGGAAACCGGATCAGAGGCGAAGGCCGGCGTCGGTAAGTAGATCGAGTTCTGCAACCGAACGCGCCCTCATTCCGCCCTTGGCAGCAAACCCCCAGCCGCGGTCTATTGGCTGAGAAAAGAAGAAACCCAACCCGGTCAGCAGGAGCAAAGAGTAGCTTAAACTACGCCGAAACCTGTCCAAATATTAGGGAGTAGCTCAAATCTCTGGTCGCACGCAGCCGCGTCCTTCTCCATTTTTTGATAATATATTTTCAATAGATGACGATGCACTGACCTGATTCATTACACCGCTCGGCACCATAAAAACAAACAACGAGCACCAGAAACGTTATTAGAAATAGTCATAAATCGTTTTGCGAGCATTTTAAACTTTGAAATTGTATTATCTTTAGGTCATCTTACCAGATATTAGGTTTGAAGAGGTGATGGAAGATACGAGTGATGATGAAATTTATAATTCAAGCGACCATTTTTGCATTTTTCTCCTCCGTTGTTCATGCTGACAGTCACTCTGAAGCCAAAATAGAGACAGAACAAAAAATAGAGAATTCCCAAAAATTGGAAAACTCTGAAGAGCGCATGAAGAAGGTGATTGCCTTACAAGAAAAACGAGACGCCTTGAAAAAACTTAATCTTGCATGGGCTGCGTACAAAAATAAAGAATATCAGGTTGCGGTTGATCAATGGCAAGAACTCGCAACAAAAGGCAACAACGCTGCGAGAGTTTTTCTTGGGTTGATGCACAGCCAAGGCCAAGGCTTTGATCAGGATGATGTTGAAGCAGCAAATTGGTACATGCTGGCTTCAGATGAGGGTTATATTCCAGCTCAGTGGCGCTTAGCCATTCTAAATTACCACGGCTCAGGGGTTCCCCAAGACTACAGAAAAGCTTTTGACTTGTACACCACAGTAGCTCAAAGCGGCGATCCCTACGCACAAAAAATGATTGGAATGATGCATAGTAACGGCCTTGGAGTTCAACAAGATAAAATCAAAGCACACATGTGGTTTCAAATATCAGCAGAGAATGGCATGGCCATAGCACTAAAAGAACAAGAGAAACTTGCTGCAGAAATGGCTCCAGAAGAAGTTGCATTAGCTAATGGTATGGCGATAAAATGCATAGAAACCAATTTTTTTGAATGTGATTACTAGTATGACGCCTACAAGGCTTCGCTTTGCTAAGGTCCGGCTAAATTCGCTTATCGGAAGCTTCAGATGCATCAGTAGCATCTCAATTGTATGAATTTATGCGCAGTGGAGATAACCACTGATCATTCGCCTAAAAGTTAGCCATAGGAAATCCTGGCCGCCTCCATGGCTACACAAGAGTTACCAGCATAAACGCTCTGATAAAGTCGTTACCCCTACCTAACACCAACGCCGCAATTATGGCAGTTGGCATTTTACCTCACCTCGTGGCTCTGATTTATACTCCGGCAACAGCAATACCTTTCGCCGCCTCTAGGCTCAAATATTGATTGAGGCGGCCCCAGGTCAGCCTAATTTTTGAAGTCAAATGCTGAAGCGCTAGATCTTTGGGCCTAGTAATTTGGGATAAAAATTTTTCTGCATATCTTATTATCTAACGCAATATTAGGAGCAATTTCCAAAAGTGCATTACATTCGCTTTCAATTTCTGACATTTTCTCTGTGATTGATTTAACTAAACCTTCAGCATTAAATTTAATTTTTTCAAGACCATTCGCTGCCGAAAGACAGGTTCTTATTCTTGATGCCAATATTTGATCTGTTTGTAACGGCGCATCTTTGATCTGATGTGCAATATTTTTTAATGTACCAAGATCATTATTAGATTGAGCTGTCTCGCAAATGGATAATAGTGTTTTTAGACGAGCTTCTCTAATTTGTGCATTTACGCTTGACGAAAACAAAACGATAGAAAGTATACAAATTAATCTCATTTTTGCCTCACAAAGTTTTATAAATGACCACTTTAATTAACTGGATTGTAAAGAATGCTTGTATTCTAAATACGTTTCAAGGCAAATGGTACTAATTTGGTATACATATGTATTCGTTGACATAATTAAGAAAATATAATTTTACCGTAGGCAGACTAGCGAAGTTTCGCTGTCAAGCTGACTAGTTTTAGGAAAAAACATATGAGTTGGAAGTCCATATTTGGAAGCGAATTAAACTTAAATTTTCTAGAGCTTGCTCTAGCTTTAGCAGGTAGTTCGATTATCATGCTCTGTGCCGTTTTGTTATTTTTCGCTTACAATTTTTTTGAAAATGAATTGAACAAATGAAATGTTAGAATTTGATTTAACCTTCCGTCATGGCTCCGCATGACTTAACTCTAGCAGAGTTCCACGATTTGGACCAAATGTGTGACGACAAAGAATTACCTGTTGCCCCCTTTGGTAGAACCCTTTGCCAACCACTTTTTGTTTATCTCAACTCAACCCCATATGGGCCACCCCGCCCCTACCCGTTCTCTATACTTGACCAGCGACAGTGAGGTGCAGTCAGGGCTACCTCTTCATGAATGTGAACATGCGATGAGTGTGCCGGATGTACAAAGTGTACTTTGTGTGGTTTTTTCTGAAACCTCAAATAACAGGGATATTGGTTTTAATTTATCTCGTAGTTTTCCTAGAAAGTACACTTTGTACGCAAACTACACTCCTTGGCCTACGTCATGCGAAGTGGTAGTTGCAATGCAGATAATGGCCAGTTGCGAGTATACGGCAGCGGCAACTCAAGGCTGGTCAGCATTTGACTGGGCTGAGCATTGCCTTAAACAGGAGTGCCGCATAAACGAGGGCGACGTATGCCCGCGTTATAGTTGGCGATGGTGGCAAATCGGGTGAAGCCGGCATCAACACCACGTTCGTGCAAAAGATCTTAATGAGCGTTTAGTGTAGGCTGTGTAGCCCTTTCTAAAAACTTTCTACTGAGAACTCTGTGGGGACTTTTCGGATTGGGCTACAATTCCTACACAACCTACATTCTTTACTCTTTTTAACGAGGGTGAGGTTTAAATTAGTAACCCAACCACGTCGTATTTAAATTTACTAACTTGATAAACTCGATCGGCAATAAACTGGTTTACACAAATCAACCTCAAAACAAGTGTAAGAAAATACTATCATATACTTAACTACATTATTTAGTGCCAATAATTGGAAGTGACTATCTACCACAGATCTCAATAGGTGGCACAGAATAAAGCTTCGTACACACATTAAAATCCTATCTGTGTAACACCCCATATATACTTACCCGTATACCACCACTGGCCCACGCATGGGGTGGCGACTTAAACTACTGTTGCTATGTTGGTTTAACTTCTTCCCTGCATTACTGACCAATATGCGCCTTATTGCAGTGAACTGAGGTATGCTGTATCCAAAGATTACATAGAGTTAGCTGATTTCTGGTGGATGCAACAGGAGATGAACACCCTGTTCCTCCGCCACTAACTGCCCTACTAGCAGTGGCACATCCCCGATATGCTCCAGTCTTTCTCATATCTTTTAGATCGGCAATCGTTATGGCGCATCTGGGTACCGACCAGAGCGCTGACTAAAACCATCTCACATGTTTTCATCCGTAATGATTACTATGACCTCTGCAAAGTTAGAGACGCATTTGAACCAGGTTCGACTGGCTCAGTCTGACGTGATTTCTATACCCTCAGTTAGGACTCATAGAGTTTATTCGTTCCCGTTGGACGCTTTGGATGTCCAAAGCCCTTTCATAGGCGGCTATCACGACCGCAGCGCAGGGGAGTTGGAGCGTTGTTGCGCCGGACAGTGTGAGCGGCGCTAGGGCCACGATTAGAAAGCCCTGGGATGGCTCCGTTCAACTGAGCGGTTTGGGCGCTCTGGCTATATCTTTGGCATCCCTTTCGGTCGCATCAGCCGCTTTTGTGCGGCAATACGGAATGGGGCGTTCGGGCCACCATATCCATCATACCCGCCTGCACGTTGTACGATTTCAAAAAACATGCCGTCAGCGAAGGGGCGGGAATAGAGTTGGAAGAATTTTCCGCGCGCATCCTCATCATAGAGAATGTTTTGCCGCCGCAGGCGCTCTAACATTTCAGCACCAATATCGAAACGTGCGGCGAGGTCGGCGTAATAATTGCGTGCAATTGGCAAGGGCGCAAACCCATGGGCCTCGAGCCTTTGGGCAGACGCAAAGATATCATCTGTAGCAAAGGCAATATGCTGAACAGAGGCGTTGGAGCTTTCTGCCAAAAAGCTGCCGGCCATGGTCTTATGGGTTTCCGCACCGTTGAGGGTAATGCGTAAGCTGCCATCCGACGACTCCAGCGCTTGTGAGCGCACCAGCCCGTCGGGATCGACCACGTCAACCATTGCAGATTTTTTCATGTCAAAAAGCGTTGTAAAAAAGAGAGACCAGCTCAGCATATCCTCATAGTTCATCGTGTGACCAATATGATCGATACTGGTGAGACTAGCTCCAACGGAGGGATCGGCCCGCGAGGTAAATTCGATATCCCACACATCGGAAAGCCCGTTCTTATCGTCGATATAATGCAAAATTCCTCCACTTTGGTCGTGGATTGCTGGAATTTTTAGGTGTTTGGGATCGCTCGGCTGTTGAAAAAGGTCTGCGCCCAAGAATTTAGCCCGCTCGGCGGCCGCCTGCGCATCGGTCACGGCAATGCCAATATCGCAAACATTGGTTCCATGAAGGGTAAATGCGCTGCTGGCGTAACCTTTGGTTTCACGGTTGATCAAGATGCGAATATTGCCCTGTGTCCAAAGACTGAG
>Ga0206125_10002146_pt1 | contig 21276 bp, 20 predicted proteins | sample Helgoland_Spring_4_FD_148598 | JGI IMG/M metagenome (GOLD analysis project Ga0206125, IMG submission 148598) | Pelagic subsurface seawater microbial communities from Kabeltonne, Helgoland, North Sea - Helgoland_Spring_Bloom_20160331_1 | ecosystem: Environmental > Aquatic > Marine > Epipelagic ... | reverse complement strand
GTGATGAGCAAAGTATTGTAGGAATTGGTTTAGGTAAATCAAAAGATGTTGCTACAGCTATTCAAAAAGCAATTGAATCTGCTAAAAAGAATTTAGTTAAAATTCCAATTTTAAAAGGAACTATTCCTCATGAACAAGCATCTAAATTTAGTGGATCACAAGTTTTAATTAAACCTGCATCACATGGTACAGGAGTGAAAGCTGGGGGTGCAATGCGTGCCGTACTTGAAGCAGCTGGAGTAAAAGATGTATTAGCAAAATCAAAAGGTTCTTCTAATCCTCATAATTTAGTAAAAGCAACTTTAAAAGCTTTATTAGAATTAAGAGACCCAAGAACTGTTGCTATGCAAAGAGGAATCACAATGGATAAAGTATTTAACGGATAATATATAATCAGAATGGACAAGATTAAAATTAAGCAGGTTAGAAGTAGAATTGGAAGACCGAAAGATCAAAAGTTAACTTTAGATGCTTTGGGATTAAGAAAAATGAATGCAATTGTTGAGCATAATGCTACTCCTCAAATTTTAGGAATGGTTAAGAAAGTTTCGCATTTAGTAACTGTAGTAGAATAATAACAGATATGGAATTACATAATTTAAAACCTGCAAAAGGTTCGATAAAAAGCAGTAAGAGAGTAGGTAGAGGAGAAGGATCTAAGAAAGGTGGTACTTCTACAAGAGGACATAATGGTCAAAAGTCTCGTTCTGGATATTCAAAGAAAATTGGATTTGAGGGTGGACAACAGCCATTACAAAGAAGAGTTCCTAAGTTTGGATTTACAAATCCTAACAGAGTTGAATATAATGGTGTAAACTTGGATACTATTCAAGCTTTAATTGACACTAAAAAATTGAAAGGAACTGTTGTTAAGCAAGATTTGATGGATAATGGTCTTGTACAGAAAAATGATTTAGTTAAAATTTTAGGTAGAGGTGAGCTTACAGCTAAGTTAGATATTACAGCTAATGCTTTTTCTGCAACTGCAAAAACTGCTATTGAAAAAGCTGGTGGTACTGCAACTATTATAGAAAAGTAAGATGAAAAAGTTAGTAGAAACAATAAAAAATATTTGGAACATTGAGGATTTGAGAAATCGACTCTTAACTACATTAGGTATTTTAGCCATTTACAGATTAGGATGTTTTGTTGTTATTCCTGGTGTTGATCCTGCCCAGCTTTCTGCTTTACAAGATCAAACTTCTGATGGTTTATTAGGTCTATTAAATATGTTTACTGGGGGTGCATTCTCACAAGCATCTATTTTTGCTCTGGGTATTATGCCTTATATTTCTGCTTCTATTGTTATTCAGTTATTAGGAATGGCTATTCCTTATTTCCAGAAGTTACAAAAAGAAGGAGAGAGTGGAAGAAGAAAGATTAACAATATTACAAGATATTTAACGATTTTAATTACTGGTGGTCAAGCTCCTGGTTATATTGCTAATTTGAAAGCAACATTACCTGAATCAGCATTTTTATTAGCACCAGGAGCATTCTGGATGTCGTCAATTATTATTTTAGTAACAGGTACTATGTTTGTAATGTGGTTGGGTGAAAAAATTACGGATAGAGGTGTTGGTAATGGAATTTCATTATTAATTATGATTGGTATTATTGCTGGTTTACCACAATCATTAATGCAAGAATTTGTTGCTGCATTAGGATCAACTGGTGGTGGTCTTGTAATGTTCATGGTTGAAATGTTAGCTTTATTAGTTGTCATTATGGTTACTATCCTGTTAGTACAGGGTACAAGAAGAATTCCTGTGCAGTACGCTAAGAGAGTTGTTGGTAACAAACAATATGGTGGAGTTCGTCAGTTTATACCTTTAAAGGTAAATGCTGCTGGAGTAATGCCAATAATCTTTGCTCAAGCAATTATGTTTGTTCCAATCACATTAGTTGGTTTTTCTGATAATGAAAGCTTGCAAGGAATGGCTGCAGTACTTACTGATTTTGGTGGATTTTGGTATAATTTGATGTTCTTTGTAATGATTGTGTTATTTACATATTTCTATACTGCAATGACAGTTAATCCTAATCAGATGGCTGATGATATGAAAAAGAATGGTGGTTTTATTCCAGGTATTAAGCCGGGTAGAGCTACTGCTGATTATTTAGATGCAGTGATGTCAAGAATTACATTGCCAGGATCTTTATTTTTAGGTGCTGTTGCAATTTTGCCAGCATTTGCAATGGCTGGAGGAGTTAATATGCAGTTTGCTCAGTTTTATGGAGGAACTTCATTATTAATTTTAGTAGGTGTAGTATTGGATACATTACAACAAATTGAGAGTCATTTATTAATGCGTCATTATGATGGATTAATGGATTCAGGAAGGATAAAAGGAAAGTCTTCTGGAAATATGATGTAATCATAAGTTAATTATGATTTATTATAAAACAGAAGAAGAGATAGATTTAATAAGAAATAGTTCTTTACTTGTTGCAAAAACCCATGCTGAGATAGCAGGGCTGATAAAACCAGGGATAACTACCCTAGCATTAGATAAAATTGCTGAAGAGTTTATCAGGGATAATGGAGGAGTTCCAGCCTTTAAGGGTTATGGAGGTTTCCCGAATACATTATGTATGTCACCAAACGATCAGGTGGTACATGGTATCCCAAATGATAGAGTTCTTGAAGATGGCGAAATTTTATCGGTTGATTGTGGAGTAGTGATGAATGGCTATTTTGGTGATTCTGCTTTTACCTATGAAGTTGGTGAAGTAGATGCTGAAACAAAACAATTACTTAAAGTTACAAAAGAGTCGCTTTACAAAGGAATTGAGATGGCTGTTTCAGGAAACAGAATTGGAGATATCGGCTATGCAGTTCAAAAGCATGCTGAGAGTTTTGGATATGGAGTGGTTAGAGAATTGGTTGGACATGGAGTTGGTAAAAATTTACATGAATCACCAGAAGTTCCTAATTACGGAAGAAGAGGAAGAGGAGCAAAACTTCAAGAAGGATTAGTCATAGCAATTGAGCCAATGATTAATATGGGTACAAGAAAGATTATGCAACATAATGATGGATGGACAATAACAACTATTGATAATAAACCATCTGCACACTTTGAACACACAATTGTGGTTCGAAAGGAGAAAGCAGAAATATTATCAAGTTTTGAAGAAATAGAAAAAAAGATAAATGGCTAAACAAGCTAACATAGAATTGGATGGAACGATAACACAAGCATTGTCAAATGCTATGTTTCGTGTTGAATTAGAAAATGGACATGAAGTAGTTGCGCATATATCTGGTAAAATGAGAAAGTTTTATATTAAATTGTTGCCAGGAGATAAGGTGAAAATGGAAATGTCTCCTTATGATTTAACAAAAGGTAGAATAACTTATAGGTACTAATTAAATAGATAAGAAAATGAAAGTACGAGCATCAGTAAAAAAGAGAAGTGAAGATTGCATTATCGTAAAGAGAAAAGGTCGCGTGTATGTAATTAACAAGAAGAACCCAAGATATAAACAAAGACAAGGTTAAGAATGGCAAGAATTAAAGGTATTGATTTACCAAAAAACAAAAGAGGAGTTATTGGATTAACTTATGTGTATGGAATTGGTTCATCTTTTGCAGTAGCAATTTTAGATGAAGCAAAGGTGTCTCACGATAAAAAAGTTCAGGATTGGTCTGATGATGAGGCTAATGCTATTAGAGCAATTGTTGGAGATAAATATACTGTTGAAGGAGAATTGAGAGCTGAAACAAAAATGAACATCAAAAGATTGATGGATATTGGATGTTACAGAGGAATTCGTCATAGAATGGGATTGCCTTTAAGAGGACAAAAAACTAAAAATAACTCTAGAACCAGAAAGGGGAAAAGAAAAACAGTTGCAAACAAAAAAATAGCAACTAAATAATATATAGCATGGCTAAAACAACAAAAAAGAATAAAGTAAGAGTTGAAGCTGAAGGACAAGCGCACATTCAAGCTAGTTTCAACAACATTATTATCTCACTTACAAATAAAGGCGGACAAGTAATTTCTTGGTCATCTGCTGGTAAAATGGGATTCAGAGGATCTAAAAAGAATACTCCTTATGCTGCACAGATGGCTGCAGAAGATTGCTCAAAAGTAGCTTTGGAAAAAGGACTTAAAAGAGTTAAGGTTTACGTTAAAGGACCTGGTCAAGGTAGAGAGTCTGCTATCAGAACGATTCATAATTCTGGGATTATCGTTACTGAGATTGTAGATGTTACACCATTGCCACATAATGGATGTCGTCCACCGAAAAAGAGAAGAGTTTAATTAATTTATATTAAGAAGAAAACATGGCAAGATATACAGGCCCAACATCAAGAATTGCAAGAAGATTTGGAGAACCAATTTTTGGCCCAGACAAAGCATTAGCTAAAAAAGCTTATGGTCCAGGACAGCACGGAAACCAAAGAAGAAGAGGTAAACAATCGGAATATGGTGTGCAGTTAATGGAAAAGCAAAAAGCTAAATTTACTTATGGTATTTTAGAAAAGCAATTTTCTAATTTATTTAAGGAAGCATTAAGAAGAAAAGGTGTAACAGGTGAGAATTTATTGCAAATGTGTGAAATGCGTTTGGATAATGTAGTTTTTAGATTAGGTATTGCTCCTACAAGAAGAGCTGCGCGTCAGTTAGTTACTCATAAGCACATTACTGTAAATGGAGACAATGTAAACATTCCTTCATATGCATTAAAAGTAGGTGATATTGTTTCTGTGCGTGAGCGTTCTAAATCTTTAGAAGCAATTACGAATTCAATGATTGCAAATCCAAGCCAAATGGAGTGGTTAGAGTTTAACTCTGAAACTAAATTAGGTAAAGTTGTTGCTGCACCTGAAAGAATTCAGATTCCTGAAAACATTAAAGAGCAGTTAATTGTTGAATTGTACTCTAAATAAGAATAATTAAAAAAATAAAAAATATGCCAATCTTAGATTTTCAAAAGCCGGATGAGGTAGTAATGATTAATGAAGCAGCTAACCAAGGTAACTTTGAGTTCCGTCCGTTAGAGCCAGGTTATGGATTAACAGTAGGGAATGCTTTAAGAAGAGTTTTATTATCTTCTTTAGAAGGTTTTGCTATTACTTCCATTAAAATAACTGGTGTTGAGCATGAATTTACTACTGTTGAAGGTGTAGTGCAAGATGTAACAGAAATCATCTTAAACCTTAAGCAAGTTAGATTTAAGCAACAAATTGATTCTGTTGAATCAGAAACTGCTACTCTAACTGTAAGTAAAAGTGGCACTGTAACTGCTGCTAATGTTGCTAGTAGTTTATCAAACTTTCAAGTATTAAATCCTGAGCAATTAATCTGTGAATTGGATAAAAAAGTAACATTTGAAATGGAGTTTACTATATCAAAAGGAAGGGGTTATGTTCCTGCTGAAGAAAATGTAAATGAAGAAGCATCAGTTGGTACAATTGCAATTGACTCTATCTTTACTCCAATTAAGAATGTAAATTATAATGTTGAGAATTATAGAGTTGGGCAAAAAACTGATTTTGAGAAATTAAACTTTAACATTACTACTGATGGTTCAATTGACCCAAAACAAGCATTAACTGAAGCTTCTAAAATATTAATTCAACACTTTATGTTATTCTCTGATGAGAAAATTAACTTAGAAGAAGAGACTATAGAAGAATTTGATGAAGATACTTTACATATGCGTCAGTTATTAAAAACTGAACTAACTGAATTTGGTTTATCAGTAAGAGCGTTAAATTGCTTAAAAACTGCAGAAGTATTTACATTAGGAGAGTTAGTATCTTTCAAAAAATCTGATATGTTAAAATTCAGAAACTTTGGTAAGAAGTCACTTTCAGAATTAGAAGATTTAATAGAGGATAAAGGATTAACTTTCGGTTTTGACACTGTAAGGTATAATTTAAACGATTAGAAGAAAATGAGACACGGAAAGAAATTTAACCACTTAAGTAGAAAGTCGGCACATAGAAAAGCTATGCTTGCTAATATGGCTTGTTCATTAATTGAATACAAAAGAATTAAGACTACATTAGCAAAAGCAAAAGCTTTAAGAGTTTATGTTGAGCCTTTGATTACTAAATCAAAGGATGATACTACTCACTCAAGAAGAACTGTTTTTTCTTACTTAAAACAAAAAGAAGCTATTACTGAATTATTTGGTGATGTTGCAACTAAAGTTGCTGATAGACCAGGTGGATATACTAGAATCTTAAAGTTAAGTAACAGATTAGGAGATAATGCTCAAATGGCATTTATTGAATTAGTTGATTATAATGAAGATTATACTACTGATAAGCCTAAGCGTAAAAAAGCTAGAAGAACAAAGAAAAAAGCTATTGAAAATGTAGCGCTTGCTGTTGAAGAAGCTGTAGTAGTTGAAGAAACTCCTGCTACTGAAGATGCAGTTGAAGCTAAAGTTGAGGAAGTTGTTGAAGAAACTCCTGCTACTGAAGATGTAGTTGAAGATAAAGTTGAGGAAGTTGTTGAAGAAGCTCCTGCTACTGAAGATGTAGTTGAAGCTAAAGTTGAGGAAGTTGTTGAAGAAACACCAGCTATAGAAGAGACTCCTGAAGTAAAGGAAGAAACTAAAGATGAAGCTGATAACTCTGAAAATAAAGAAGAAAAAGGAGAGTAGTTAAATAACTTCTTTTTAAGATTTAATGAAAGGGTAAAGCTTAGGTTTTATCCTTTTTTTATAAATAAATTAAATGAAATATATTAAGAAAAAACCAGCAGTATTGTTATTGCAAGATGGAGCCATCTTCCATGGAAAAGCTAATGGTATTGATGGGTTTGCAACTGGAGAACTTTGTTTTAATACTGGTATGACTGGTTATCAAGAGGTGTTTACTGACCCTTCTTATTTTGGTCAATTGATGATTACTACTAATTCACATATAGGGAATTATGGTATAAAAAATGATGAGGTAGAATCTGATGACATGAAAATTGCTGGACTCATTTGTAAGAACTTCAATAATGGTTTTTCTCGTGATGGTGGAGATGGTGATTTAAATTCTTATTTTGTTGATCAAAATAAAGTAGTTATTTCAGATGTTGACACAAGAGCTGTTGTCCGTCATATTCGTGATAAAGGAGCTATGAATGCAATTATTTCTACTGCTACTACTGATATTGCCGAGTTAACAAAATTACTTTCTGAAGTCCCTTCAATGGAAGGGCTAGAACTTTCTTCATCTGTTTGCACTAAGAAACCTTATTTTGTTGGTGATGAAAATGCATCAAATAAAGTTGCTGTTTTGGATTTAGGTGTTAAAAGAAATATATTAAAATGCTTAACAGACAGAGATTGTTATCTACAAGTATTCCCTATGAATACTTCTTATGAAGAAATGAAACAATGGAATCCTGATGGATTCTTTTTGTCTAACGGACCTGGAGATCCATCTGCTATGCCAGAGGTTATTAAGGAAGTTAAAAAAGTTACTGCTGATGGAAAGGCTGTTTTTGGAATTTGTTTAGGACATCAAGCACTTGCTCTTTCAGAAGGAATTTCTACTTATAAAATGCATAATGGACATAGAGGTATTAACCATCCTGTTATTAATTTAGCGACTAAAAAAGCGGAGGTTACTTCTCAAAATCATGGGTTCGGAATTTCAGAAGAGGATATAAAAAGCAATGAGAATGTTGAAGTAACTCATGTTAATTTGAATGATGATACTATAGAAGGAATTAAGTTTAAGAATAAGAACTGTTTTTCAGTTCAGTATCACCCAGAATCATCTCCAGGCCCACATGATTCTAGATATTTATTTGATGAATTTATTAAAAATATAAATAAAGATTAATGGGAAGAATAGTAAACATACATGCAAGACAAATTTTAGATTCAAGAGGAAACCCTACTGTTGAGGCAGAAGTAGTTACTGAAAATGGTGTCATGGGGAGAGCAGCAGTTCCTTCTGGAGCATCAACTGGAAAACATGAGGCGGTTGAGTTAAGAGATGGTGATAAAGGAATTTATTTAGGAAAAGGAGTTTTAAAAGCTGTTCAGAATATTAAAACAGCAATTAATGAAGAATTAAATGGAGTTTATGTAAATGAACAAGCTCTTATTGATAATAAGATGATTGCTTTAGACGGCACTCCAAATAAAGCAAACTTGGGTGCCAATGCAATGCTAGCTGTTTCATTAGCTTGCGCAAAAGCAGCAGCAATTGAAAGTAGACAAGAATTATATAATTATATTGGTGGAGTAAATGCTAGAGAATTACCGATACCAATGATGAATATTTTAAATGGTGGTTCTCATGCTGATAATAGTATCGATTTTCAGGAATTTATGGTGATGCCAGTTGGTGCTACTTCTTTCTCTGAAGGATTAAAAATGGGAACTGAAGTTTTTCATCATTTAAAAGCAGAATTGAAATCTCAGGGACATTCAACAAATGTTGGTGATGAAGGAGGTTTCGCTCCTAATTTACGGTCTAATGAAGAGGCTATTGAAGTTGTATTAAAAGCAATTGAATCTGCTGGGTACCGTCCAGGAGAAGATATGTATATTGCTATGGATGCAGCTGCTTCAGAATTTTATAATGCTGATGAGAATGTTTATCATTTTCACCAATCAACTGGAGATAAATTAACTCCTACTGAGATGGTTGATTATTGGACAGAATGGACTGAAAAATATCCAATTCTTTCAATTGAGGATGGGTTAGATGAGGATGATTGGGATGCATGGAAATATTTAACAACAAAAATTGGAGATAAAGTTCAGTTAGTTGGAGATGATTTATTTGTAACGAATGTGGAGAGATTAAAAAGAGGAATTGATAATGATATTGCAAATTCTATCTTAATAAAGGTAAATCAAATCGGAACTCTTACCGAAACAATTAATGCTGTTCAGATGGCACAACAGAATTCTTACACATCAGTAATGAGTCACAGATCTGGTGAAACAGAAGATACAACAATTGCTGATTTGGCAGTTGCACTTAATTGTGGTCAAATAAAGACAGGTTCTGCTTCTCGATCTGATAGAATGGCAAAATATAATCAGTTATTAAGAATTGAAGAGGAACTTGGGGAACAAGCAATTTATACAGGAAAAGGTTTTAAATTTTTATAAAAATAGACATGGAAAAAAAAGCAGAGTTACATTATGAAGGGAAAGTATTTGAACTTCCAGTGGTTACAGGAACAGAACTAGAAAATGCGCTAGATATAAGCAATTTGAGAGGGCAGTCTGGATTGGTTACTTTGGATAGAGGATTTAAAAATACAGGCTCTTGCGAAAGTGCAATTACTTTTTTAAATGGTGAAGAAGGAATTTTAAGATACAGGGGGTATTCAATTGAAGAATTAGCAGAAAAATCTTCTTTTTTAGAAGTTTCATTTTTACTTATTTATGGTGAACTGCCAACTTCTGAGGAGTTATCAAAATTTACTAATGATATTGATAAGCATACTTTAGTTCATGAAGATGTAAAATCAATTTTAGACGGATATCCATCAAAGGCTCACCCTATGGGAGTGTTATCTTCTTTGGTTTCTGCTTTAACTGCATTTTATCCAAAATCATTAGATCCTAATAGATCACAAGAACAAATTAACGGAACAATTATTCGTTTCTTAGCAAAACTTCCAACTCTTGCAGCTTGGAGTTTTAAAAATAGAATGCGTCAGCCAATTGTATATCCACAAAACGGATTAAGCTATACTGAAAATTTCTTGCACATGATGTTTTCATTACCAACAAATGATGATAAGGTTAATCCTGTAATTTCAAAAGCACTTGATAAATTACTTATTCTTCATGCTGATCATGAGCAAAATTGTTCTGCATCAACAGTAAGAATTGTTGGCTCATCTCATGCTAGTTTATATGCTTCAGTTTCAGCTGGTATTGCAGCACTTTGGGGACCGCTTCATGGTGGTGCTAATCAAGCAGTAATTGAAATGCTAGAAGAAATTAAAGCAGATGGAGGAGATGTAGGTAAATATATTGCAAAAGCAAAAGACAAATCAGATTCTTTTAGATTGATGGGATTCGGGCATAGAGTTTACAAAAACTTTGACCCAAGAGCAACAATTATTAAGAAAGCTGCTGATGATGTTTTAAAAGAACTTGGTGTTAGTGATCCTGTATTAGATATCGCAATGGAATTAGAAAAAGTTGCATTAAATGATGAGTATTTCAAAGCAAGAGGATTGTACCCTAATGTTGATTTCTACTCAGGTATCATTTATAGAGCATTAGGAATTCCGACTGATATGTTTACTGTAATGTTTGCAATTGGAAGATTGCCAGGTTGGATTGCACAATGGAAAGAAATGAGAGAAAATGGAGAGCCAATCGGGAGACCAAGACAAGTTTATACTGGTGCTACTGAAAGAGCATATGTAAACATGGAAAACAGATAATTTTTGATTAATATTTTTAAAAAGGAAGTCATTTGGCTTCCTTTTTTTATTTTTGGCATATGGCTTACAAATCTTTACAACAATGTGTTTCTGATTTAGATAAAAAAGGAGAACTTCTCAAAATTTCTGATGAGATAAATCCTGATTTGGATATGGCTTCTATTCACTTAGATGAATTTGCAAAAGGAGGTAAGGCAATTATTTTTGAAAACATTAAGGGAAGTAAATTTACTGCTGTATCTAATCTGTTTGGAACTTTAGAAAGAAGTAGATTTATGTTCCGGGATAGTTTGCAAATTGTAAAAGATTTAATTGATATAAAAACTAATCCTATTTCTGTTTTAAATAATCCAGCAAAAGCTATTTTCACTGCTTTAAATGGAATTTATGCTCTTCCCAAAAAAGTTAGGTTTAAAGGGTTTAATGAAATTCAAATTGAAGATTTACCTCAGATAAAATGTTGGAAAGAGGATGGAGGTGCATTTATTACTTTACCTCAAGTATACTCTGAAGATGTAGACAATCCTGGAATTATGAATTCCAATTTAGGAATGTATAGGGTTCAACTCTCAGGAAATGATTATGAGTTAAATAAAGAAGTAGGTATGCATTATCAAATTCATAGAGGGATTGGAGTGCATCAGAAAAAGGCAAATAAAAAGGGAGAACCTTTAAAAGTTTCTATTTTTATTGGAGGTCCTCCATCTCATACTTTTGCGGCTGTTATGCCACTTCCTGAAGGAATGAGTGAACTTTCCTTTGCAGGGGTTTTGGGTAAGAGAAGGTTTAGATATTCCAAGAAAGATGGTTATACTATTTCTGCAGATGCAGATTTTGTAATTTGTGGAGAACTTCATGAAAATGAGACTAAACCAGAAGGCCCTTTTGGAGATCATTTAGGTTATTATAGTTTGAAACATGATTTTCCAGTTTTAAAAGTTCATAAAGTTTATGCAAAAGAAAATGCCATTTGGCCTTTTACAGTTGTGGGTCGCCCTCCTCAAGAGGATTCCCACTTTGGGGCATTGATACATGAAATTAGTGGTAAGGCAATTGAGCAAGAAATTCCAGGGTTGAAATCTGTAAATGCAGTAGATGAAGCAGGAGTTCATCCTTTATTGTTAGCGGTGGGAAGTGAAAGATATACTCCTTACAACCCAACTAAACAACCCCAAGAATTATTAACTATTGCCAATCATATTTTAGGAACAGGACAAATGTCCTTAGCCAAATATGTATTTATTTGTGATGAGGAAAATGCACCAAATGTGAATGATGAAAAAGAATATTTTACTCACTTTTTAGAAAGAGTAGATTGGAAAAGAGATTTTCATTTCCAAACCAAAACTACAATTGATACTTTGGACTATAGTGGGGATGGCCTGAATGAAGGTTCAAAAGTTGTGGTTGCTGCAGCTGGAGAGGTGAAAAGAAAATTAGCTGCTATTTTACCAAATATTGATTTGCCTAATGGATTTTCTAATCCTAAATTAGTGAGTAATGGAAACTTAGTGCTGGACGGAAAAGGAGATGTGAATGATTTGATTGCTAGTTTAGAAAAACAAAATGTGGAAGGAATAGCCCTCCTTACTTTAGTAGATGATTCTACTTTTGTAAGTGAGGATTTCTCTAATTGGTTGTGGGTTACTTTTACACGTTCCAATCCTGCAAACGATATTTATGGATTACATTCTGAGAATAAAAATAAACATTTTTCTTGTTCTATTCCTATAATTGATGCCAGAATAAAAGCGCATCATGCTCCTATTTTGGAGAGGTAGGGTTATTCTTTTTCTTAAAATTCCTCCACTGTTTTTTCTTCTTGTTTTTAGGTTGCATTTTGTATTCAGGCCCTTTTTCAAACCCTTTAGGTAATTCTAATTTAGGAACCTCTTTTTCAATAAGCTTTTCAATGTCTAAAAAATTACGGACCTGTTGCTGATTGATAAAAGTAATTGCTTCACCAGTTCTGTCAGCACGAGCAGTACGCCCAATTCTATGAACATAATCTTCTGCATCATGAGGTACTTCATAATTTATCACGAGTTCAATGCCTTTTATATCAATTCCTCTTGATAAAATATCGGTAGCAACTAAAATTCTAATTTTCTTATTTTTAAAATCTCGGATGGTTTCTTCTCTTTGTTCTTGGTCTAATCCTGAGTGCATTTCAGATGCTCTCATTCCAGCTTTGTTAAGTGTTTGTTTTATTTCCTTCACACTTTTTATACTAGAAGCAAAAACTAAAACATGACTCAAATCTTTTCCTTTTGCGCTTAATATATCTCTTACTAATTTTACTTTGTGCTTATCATGTACCATGTAAGCATTTTGAGTAAGTCCATCAGCAGGTTTGGAAATTGCCAAACTAATACTTTCCGGATTTGTTAAAAGTTTGTTTGCTAACTCCCTTATTTTAGGAGGCATAGTTGCAGAGAATAATAAATTTTGTCTGTCTTGCGGAAGCTCTTTAGAAATTTTCATGATATCATCATAAAACCCCATATCTAACATTCTATCAGCCTCATCCAAAATAAAGTGTTTTACCCCAGAAGTATCAAAATAATCAAAATCCAAATGTGCCATTAATCTTCCTGGAGTGCAGATAATAATGTCAGCTCCTTTTTTTAGCGCTTGTTTTTGGTTGTCATATTCTACCCCTGTTCCTCCACCATAAATAGGATAGGAAGATGAGTTTGTGAAATAAGCAAAACCTTCAATTTGCCTATCAATCTGTTTAGCTAATTCTCTTGTAGGAGCAATAATTATAGTATTGACTTTATTTGTTTGCTTAGTCTTTGTAAGTTTATCCAAAATTGGTAAAACAAAAGCTGCTGTTTTTCCTGTTCCTGTCTGTGCACAAGCTATTAAATCTTTTCCTTTTTGTATAGTTGGTATTGCTTGTATTTGTATTGGGGTAGCTTCTTCAAATCCCATCATGTCTAACCCCTCTTGAAGTTCGTTCCCGAACTTAAATTCTGTAAATTTCATTCGGTAAATATACTAAAAGCTAAATTGATACTTCATTTTATTAAAGCAGTATTTCTTTGATGTATTCTACCATTATTCCAAGGGAAATCCATATAGGAAAATGAACAAAACTGATGATGCCTTTCCAATGTTTTTGGTTGCTTAAATAAGTATAATCCCAAAGTCGTATTCCAAATTTTAATAAGGGATATCCTACTAAAATTTCAATCATCCAAACCCAAATAGGGTAGGATAAATACCTTACTATATCATTAGGGATAAGTGTTTCTGCTAAATCAAAACCATAGGATAATCCAAAAGCATAAATTGGAAACATCCAAAGGGAAGTATGTCCAATTAGGGTAATTCTCTTTTTTGTGAAAAGGTCGAAAAAAGCAGTAAACCCTACTTCTGCACAGATACCAAACATTCCTCAAAATAAGACTTCTGAAATACGCATTACTCTAAAAGGAATTTAAGAATTTTCTTCTTTAATTTTGTAAAAGGAGTGTATTTTATATTGGGTTCAAACCAGGAGGTTTTGTGCAGAATACTTTTATAATGGGTAAAAGTGTCAAATCCTGCTTTAGAATGATAATTCCCAATTCCGCTTGCACCCACACCCCCAAAAGGTAAATTGGGATTAGAAAGGTGAACCAAGGATTCATTAATTGCACCTCCTCCAAAAGAGATTTCATTCAGTATTTTTTGAATTGTTTTTTTGCTTTTGCTGTAAATATATAAGGCAAGTGGTTTTTCTCTTTTCTTTACTTTTGCAATCACTTCATCTAGGTTTTCAAAGGTAATAACTGGGAGTATGGGTCCAAAAATTTCATCTTGCATTATGTTGTCCTCAAAACTAATGTTTTGCAAAAGGGTAGGAGCAATACTTCTGTTTTCTATGATTTTTTCCCCTCCATAATAAATTTTATCAGTAGGAATTAGTTGTTTCAATCTGTTAAAATTCCTCTCATTTACAATCTGAACATAATTTTCATTTATGTTTTCTCTAAGAGGATAAAATTCCTGAATTTCCTTTTTGAGTGCTTCTAATACTTTAGTTTCTATCTTTTTTTCTACTAACAGATAGTCAGGGGCAATACAAGTTTGTCCTGCATTTAAGAATTTTGCCCAAACAATTCGTTTTGCCGTTATCTTAATATTACAATCGGCTAAAACAAAAGTTGGACTTTTTCCTCCTAACTCTAAAGTTACAGGGGTTAAGTTTTCTGCTGCTGCTTTGTAAACTATTTTACCCACAGGAGTACTTCCTGTAAAGAAGATTTTATCCCATTTTTCTTGGAGTAATTCAGTGGTCGTTTCCACTCCTCCTTCTATTATGCAAAGGTGTTTTTTATCAAAATTAGAATTGATAAGTTCTGCTAATATCTTACTTGTATTGTTTGAGATTTCAGAAGGTTTTATCACCACAGTATTTCCTGCAGCAATTGCTGAAATAGCAGCAATTAAAGAAAGTTGATAAGGGTAATTCCAGGCAGAGATAACCAAAATAGTCCCTAAGGGTTCAGGGATTATATAACTTTTGGCTGGGAAGTTCGCAAGATTGGTACTTACTCTTTTTTGTTTACTCCATTTTTTTAGGTTACGAATTGCATCATTCAATTCGTTATAAATAAGGGATAGTTCCGTAAGGTAAGTTTCAAACTCTGATTTTTTAAAATCAGTATAAATTGCAGTATAGAGTTTTCCCTCATTTTCTTTTAAAATGAGTTTTAACTTTTTTAAAGTTTCAATTCTGAGAGTAACCTCTTTTGTGGAGTTAGTATTAAAGAAACTCTTTTGCTGATTTACGATTTTCGGGATATCCATTTTTCAAATATAAACTAATTATTTTCTACCTCTAAATTCTCCCATTGTTTTATAGATTCCCATAATACTTCCTGCAAACCAATCAAACACATCTACCGACATAAAGGCTTGACCGAAACGGGTAAAACGATAAATCCACCCAGGAATAGTAATGATTTTCTTGTTCTTCTCTATTGCCTTAATAATGGTTAGTGCAGTTGCTTCTGCATCCAAAATAGGGATGCGAGACTGTACTCCATCAAACATTCCAGTATTAATATAGTAGGGGAGGATAGTCGTAACTTGAATATTTTTTTGGAGTTGTTTCATCTCCAAACGCAAACTGTCCGACCAAGCAAATATTGCCCATTTACTTGCTGCATAAACTGACATTTTAGGGTTAGCAACTAAGCTAGCTGAGGATGCTATATTACAAATGTGTCCCGCATTTTCTGCCATCATTTCGGATAAAAACTGATTGCAAATATGCATAGGAGCAGAGGTGTTAATACTGAAGGTTTTTTCAATTTCAGTTGCATTGTGCTCATGAAAATATTTTCCTACAACTATACCTGCATTATTGATGAGTACATCAATATTTCCATGTTCTTTTTTAAGTTTTTGTGCAGTTGTTTCTATTTCTTGAAGATTAGAAATATCAACCAAATTAGCAAAAATATTTCCTAAAGGACTTAACTCCTTTAGTGTGTTTCCAATGTTCTCAGTATTAATATCCCAAACAATAACTTTTGCCTTACGCTCTAAAGATAAACGACTCATTATTTTTCCAATTCCGGAAGCTCCTCCCGTAATAAGTATGGTTTTATTTTTGAGTTTGGTCATTTTATTTCTAAAAACAATATTGATTCTCTTCAATCAATTTTTCTGCAATGTTTCTTCTCATTTCTTTTGTGTTAATGGTATATCCTTTTGTAAATCTTTTTAATCCCATTAACAACATTCTTTGTTCGTCTCCTTCTGCAAAAGATAATATTACTTCTTCCCCTGATTGATTACAGTTTTTAATTGCTTGATATAAGTATAGTTTACTCATAGCAATTTGGTGTTCTGTTGCATCTTCTCCATTTTTAGCAGCTAGTTTTTCAGCTCTTAAAATTGCAGATTCTGCAGTATATACCTCAATTACCATATCGGCCAAGTTCATCAATACTTCTTGTTCTCTTTCAATAGTCATTGCGAAATGTTGTGCTGCTTTTCCTGCACACATTAATATTGCTTTCTTCAGTTTTTTAATCTGTTCTTTTTCAATTTCAAAAAGTACGCTATCATCCGGCTTATCAAAGGATGGGATACTCATTAAACCTTCAGCAACTTTCATTGCAGGACCCATAATATCTAGTTCTCCTTTCATTGCTTTTTTAAGTATCATTCCTACCAACAACATTCTATTGATTTCGTTTGTTCCTTCATAGATTCTTGCAATTCTTGCATCACGGTAGGCAGCTTCCATTGGTGCATCTGCCGAATATCCCATTCCTCCATAAATCTGTATTCCTTCATCCGAACAGAATTGTATAGTTTCCGAACCTAATACTTTTACAATAGAACATTCAATAGCATATTCTTCAATTCCTTTTAGGTGTGCCTGTTGATGATCCACACCTTCTGATTCTAACCTTAAAATATTTTTTTCAATATCCGCTCCTGAACGGTAAGTTGCTGATTCAATGGCGTAAGTCCTAACTGCCATATCTGCTAATTTATGTTTTATGGCACCAAACTTAGCAATAGGAATTCCAAACTGAATACGCTCATTTGAATAGTTTGTTGAAAGTCCAATTACTCTTCTACAAGCATCCAATACTGCTGCTGAAAGTTTAATTCTCCCCACATTAAGCGCGTTCATTGCAATCTTAAATCCGTTTTCTCTACCTCCTAATAAATTTTCAACTGGCACTTTCACATCATTAAAAAATACTTGACGAGTAGAGGAAGAGTTAAGTCCTAATTTTTGCTCTTCTTCTCCTAAAGTGATTCCTTCCATTCCTTTTTCCAGGATGAATCCTGTAATGTTTTTGTCATCTTCAATTCTTGCAAATACTATGAATACATCTGCAAATCCTGCATTCGAAATCCACATTTTTTGTCCTGTGATGAGGTAGTGTTTTTCATCATCCGTAAGTACTGCTTTTGTTTTTCCTGAGTTGGCATCCGAACCTGCTCCAGGTTCAGTTAAACAGTAACATCCCATCCATTCTCCTGATGCTAATTTTGGTAAGTATTTTGTTCTTTGTGCATCATCACCATATAATAAAATTGGTAAAGTTCCGATTCCTGTATGTGCTCCAAATGCAGTAGAAAAGGAGCCGTTTGCACCTGATATTTTATCACAGATTAATACTGAAGTATTAAAAGGCATACCCATTCCTCCGTATTCTGCTGGTACGCTAATTCCCAATAATCCCAGTTCTCCAGCTTTTTTCATACAGTCCTCCGTTAATTTGTAGTCTTTCTTTTCAAATCTTTCCCTGTGTGGGTCTAATTCTTTTTCTACAAATTCTTTGGTTGCTGATGCCATCATCAATTGATCTTCTCCAAATTCTTCTGGAATAAAAATGTCTTTTGCTTCTTGGTCTTTTATTAAAAATTCTCCTCCTTTTATCATAATTTTATTTGTTTTCTATTTTTGCTATTGCTTTTATTGTTTTTAACATAGAATCAGGAGTTACTGAAATAGTGTTGATTCCTTCTTCTACTAGAAATTGTGCGAAATCTGGATAGTCTGATGGTCCTTGACCACAAATTCCAACTTTTGTTTTTGTCTTTTTTGCTACTTTTATAAGGTTAGAAATGGAGCGTTTTACTGCAGGATTTCTTTCGTCATAAATATGGGCTACTAAGGATGAATCCCTGTCCAACCCTAAAGTTAATTGCGTTAAATCGTTAGAGCCAATTGAGAAACCATCAATTTGTTCAGCAAACTCTTCTGCCATTAAAATGTTAGAAGGTAATTCTGCCATAAGGTAAACTTGCAGTCCATCTTTTCCTCTTTCTAATCCATATTTTTTCATCACTTTGTACACCTTTTGTAATTCCTCAACTGTCCTGCAAAAAGGAATCATTATAGTAACATTAGTTAGTCCCATTTTATCTCTCACTCTTTTGATAGCTTTACATTCCATTCCAAAAGCGTATTCGTATTGTTTGGAATAATAACGAGAAGCACCTCTCCATCCAATCATAGGATTTTCTTCAGTTGGCTCAAAATAACTTCCTCCCAATAAATTGTAATATTCATTCGATTTAAAATCGGATAGTCGCACAATTGCTTGTTTTGGATAGAATGCTGATGCAATTTTTGCTACTCCATAAGACAAACGTTTAATGAAAAATGTTTCTTCATCTTTAAATCCTCTAGTAAGTACTCTAATATTTTCTGTTAACTCCTCATCTTCTAACTCTTTATGTTTTAAAAGCGCTAAAGGATGTGCTTGTATGTAATTATTGATGATGAATTCCTCTCTTGCTAAACCAACTCCAGCATTTGGTATTTGCGCGAATTTGAAAGCCAAATCAGGAGAAGCTACATTCAACATAATTGGTGTTTTTGTAGTTGGAAGATTATCCAGTTTTGTCTTCTTCAATTTAAAAGGAACGATTCCTTCATATACTTTCCCTACATCTCCCTCCGCACAACTAACCGTAAATTCTTCCCCATTAAAAAGGACTTCAGTTCCGTTTTCTGTTCCTACAATTGCAGGCACTCCCATCTCGCGAGCAACAATTGCTGCATGACAAGTTCTTCCTCCTTTATTTGTAATTATTGCTGATGCTTTTTTCATGATTGGTTCCCAATCTGGATCTGTCATCTCAGTAACTAAAATATCACCTTCTTTAAAATCACATCCATCAAATGTTCCATCTCTACCATCTAAAGAATACATTTTCTGTACTTTTCCTTGTCCAATTTTATCTCCCACTGCAATTCCTGTTAACCTAACTACTGCATTTTCTGAGTTATCAATTCTGTATTCTACTAAATCATTGTCTTTCTTTCTAGAGTGTATCGTTTCTGGTCTTGCCTGTACAATAAATAAATCTCCTGTAAGCCCGTCCACAGCCCATTCAGTATCCATTGGGCACCAGTGTCCTTTTAGCTCAGAATAATAATCTTCAATAATACAAACCCATTCAGCTAATTGTAATGCTTGTTTATCTGAAATACAGAATTCATCTTGCTGAGTATTCCCAACATGAACGGTTTTTACCAATTGTCCAGGGTCAGTAGAATAAATCATTTTATTCTCTTTCTTCCCCATTTTCTTTTCAATAATAGATTCAAAACCATCTTTTAAAGTTGGCTTAAAAATCAAAAATTCATCTGGAGAAACAGTACCTTGAACGACACTTTCACCCAATCCGTAAGAACCGTTAATTAAAACTACATCTTTAAATCCGCTTTCGGTATCTAGTGAAAAAGCAACTCCTGAAGATGCTAAATCCGAACGCACCATTTTTTGAATACAAACTGAAAGTCCAACATCAAAATGATCAAACCCGAAATTATCACGATAAGAAATTGCCCTATCGGTAAAGAGTGAAGCAAAACAATTTCTTACAGAAGTTAAAATTTGTTCAGGACCCCTCACATTCAAATAAGTTTCTTGTTGTCCTGCAAAAGATGCATCTGGTAAATCTTCAGCTGTTGCTGAGGAACGCACGGCTACATCAGTAATATCTGACCCATATTCTTGTGATAATTGTGTGTATCGTTCTTTTATTTCTATTTTTAAATCCTCTGGCCATTCTCCATTTCTGATGATTTCTCTTATTTCTAAGCCTGTTTTTCTTAAAGAAACTAAGTCATCTTTTTTCATGCCTTTTATTAGAGAGTGAATGGTTTTATCCAATTTATTGAAACTGATAAATTCCCAATATGCATCAACAGTAAGGGCAAATCCTCCAGGAATATTGACTCCTAATTTTCCTAAATTTTGAATCATTTCTCCTAAAGATGCATTTTTTCCTCCAACTAATTCTAAGTCAGAAAGCAAAACTTCATTTAGGTTTAAAATGTACTTGTTTTTCATTTTTTGTGGTTTTTGGTTTTGGTTTAAGGTTTTTATAGAATTTCAAATACTCCAGCTGCACCTTGTCCTGCTCCGACACACATAGTTACCATTCCGTATTTTTGATTTCTTCTTTTCATTTCATTAATTAATTGAACGGTTAATTTTCCTCCCGTACAACCCAATGGATGTCCTAAGGCAATTGCTCCTCCATTTACATTTACAATATCAGGGTTCAGACCTAACTCACGAATAACTGCTAAGGATTGAGAAGCAAAAGCTTCATTTAATTCAAATTGTTCAATGTCTTCTAATTTTAATCCTGCTTTTTTAAGTGCCATTGGTATAGCTTCAACTGGGCCTATTCCCATGTGTTTTGGTTCTACACCTGCTACAGAGTAGCTCAATAGTTTTGCAATTGGTTTTACTCCCAATTCGTTCACCATTTTCTCTGACATTAATAAAACAAAGGCTGCTCCATCAGAAGTTTGTGATGCATTTGCTGCAGTTACTGTTCCTTCTTGTGCAAATACAGTTCTTAGTCTTGCTAATGCTTCAGCTGAACCTCCTTTTCTTGGGCCTTCATCTGTGTCTACAACATATTCTCTTTCTTGTCTTTTTTCGTTTTTATCTAAGTAAGTTTCCTTAACAGTTATAGGAACAATTCCACTTTTAAAGTATCCTTTTTCAATTGCATTTAATGCTTTTTGGTGTGAGTTAAAAGCAAATTCATCTTGGTCTTTTCTGCTGATGTTCCATTTATCGGCAACTGCTTCTGCAGTAAGTCCCATATTCCAATACCAATCAGAATTGTCTTTTGCTACATCATAGTTAGGGATTATTCTCCAACCTCCAAATGGGATAGGAGACATACATTCTACACCACCTGCAATAATGCAATCGGCCATTCCACTTTGTATTTTTGCATTGGCAATAGCAATGGTTTCTAATCCTGAAGAACAATATCTGTTCACTGTCATTCCTGGAACTTTTATGGTATCTAATCCCATTAAGGAAATCATACGCCCAATGTTTAGTCCTTGTTCTGCTTCAGGAGTTGCATTTCCACAGATTACAT
>Ga0206125_10002145_pt1 | contig 21278 bp, 23 predicted proteins | sample Helgoland_Spring_4_FD_148598 | JGI IMG/M metagenome (GOLD analysis project Ga0206125, IMG submission 148598) | Pelagic subsurface seawater microbial communities from Kabeltonne, Helgoland, North Sea - Helgoland_Spring_Bloom_20160331_1 | ecosystem: Environmental > Aquatic > Marine > Epipelagic ... | reverse complement strand
TGTTTTATCACCATCAACAGGTGGTGGCTTCTTTTTTGCTAATTACATGAAAGATGCCGTTTCAGTAGTGAAGCAATACGATTACTCGGGCAAAATGCTTCGTGAAATTCAATTGCCAGCAGTAGGAACAGCAGGTGGTTTTGGCGGAAAGAAAAAAGACAAAACATTATATTACTCCTTTACTAATTACACAACGCCAGGAACAATCTACTCTTTTGATCCTAACGTAGGCAAGTCCGCAGTGTATGAGAAACCAAAAGTTGATTTTAAAAGTGATGATTACGAGTCCAAACAAGTGTTTTACACTTCTAAGGACGGGACTAAAATTCCAATGATTATTACGTATAAAAAAGGATTGCAGTTAAATGGTCAAAACCCAACAATGCTATATGCTTACGGTGGTTTTAATGTAAGTCTAACGCCAAGTTTTAGTATTGCCAATGCAGTTTGGTTAGAAAACGGAGGTGTTTATGCGGTTCCTAATTTACGTGGTGGAGGCGAATACGGTAAAAAATGGCATGATGCAGGAACTAAAATGCAAAAACAAAATGTATTTGATGATTTCATCGCTGCAGCCGAATACCTAATCGCTCAAAAATATACGTCGTCTAACTTTTTAGCTATTCGTGGTGGGTCAAACGGTGGTTTATTAGTAGGAGCAACCATGACGCAGCGACCAGAATTAATGAAAGTTGCCTTGCCAGCAGTAGGAGTAATGGACATGTTGCGTTACCATACCTTTACAGCAGGAGCAGGTTGGGCTTACGATTACGGAACTTCACAGGACAGCAAGGAGATGTTTGAGTACATCAAAGGCTACTCACCGGTACAAAACGTAAAAGCAGGTACACAATACCCAGCGACTATGGTTACCACAGGAGATCACGATGATAGAGTGGTTCCGGCGCACAGTTTTAAATTTGCTGCCGAGTTGCAAGAAAAACAAACGGGTCCTAATCCGACTTTAATTCGTATTGATGTAAAAGCAGGACACGGAGCTGGAAAATCAGTGGCGGCTACGATTCAAGAGAATGTAGATATTCAAGCATTTACATTGTTCAATATGGGATTCAAGGAATTGCCTAAAAATTAAAAAAGAATATTTTATCGGTAGTTAGGAGCTACTTCCTGCTGTCCGCTGTATCTCTTGCGGCGAACCCCGCCACAAGAGGATGCCGCTACCATCAGGGCTAGGACAATAGATTGATAAACCTATTTACAATATAAAAACGCTATTCGCGAGGATAGCGTTTTTTGATTCTAACAAAATACTGTTGAAACAGTTAGCGCAATAATTCCCTTTGTAGTATTACAAAATCTTCATTTTATATCATAATTATTTACTAATTCATTCGTTTTTTGAGTCTTCGTTCGTTAACTTTGAGAGACAATCATTAATACAATAAACTATGAAAATACAATTTAACACAGACAAAAATGTAGAAGGACATCAAAGAGTAGAAGCCTATTTTTCTGCTGAATTAGAAAAAGAACTAGCGCGTTTTGAAGAGAAAATAACTCGTATCGAGGTACATGTAGGTGACGAGAATAGTGATAAGCCAGGAATAAATGATAAGCGATGTTTAATAGAGGTTCGTCCTGCAAAATTACAGCCTGTTGTTGTTACTGCTCACGCTGATACGGTTGAAAAGGCATTTCATGATGCACTCGAAAAAATCAAGAAAACATTGAGCACTACATTCGACAAGCAAAAAACATATTAACAATAGTTCCGTTAAGGACACAGTATAAAAAAAGGACTAGCACACATAAGTGCTAGTCCTTTTTTGTTAAAAAATATTCAAATAATCTCTTATTGCAGTGGATGGTATAAGTGGTTGCAACTAATAGCAACTGCAAATAATAGTTGAATATCTATTTAAAAGACTATTTCCCTATTTCAATTACCATATTTTAACTCTTTTGTTAGGAGCCAAATATAGCGAGTCAGTAGGTTTTATGTTGAAAGCCTTGTAGAACTCAGGAATATTACGAACCACACCATTTATCCTGAATTTTGCAGGCGAATGTGGATCGTTAGCTACTTGACCACGTAAATCATCTTCACGTGCTTTATTTAGCCAAACTTGTCCCCAACCAAGGAAAACTCGCTGCTCTCCGGTAAAACAGTCTAAAACAGGTGATTCTTTTCCGTTCAGACTCATTTTATATGCTTTTAAGGCTATTGATAAGCCTCCAAGATCGCCAATATTTTCACCCTGAGTAAATTCTCCATTTACATTCAGGTCAGGAAATACTTTAAGTGCACTATACTGCGCTACTAGTGCAGCTGTTTTTTGTTTGAAGGCTGTTAAGTCTTTCGGTGTCCACCAATTGCGCATCACTCCATCTCCATCGAATGTGCTTCCTTGATCGTCAAAGCCATGACCAATTTCATGACCAATTACCGCTCCAATCCCACCATAGTTTACTGCATCTTCTACATTTGGATCGTAAAAAGGTGGCTGTAAGATAGCCGCGGGAAATACAATTTCATTTAAAGGCGGATTGTAATAGGCATTCACGGTTTGTGGCGTCATACCCCATTCTGTACGATCGACAGTTTTGCCTAGTTTGTTAAGTTGTCGTTTGTATTCAAAGGCAGTAGCTCTTTGTTGGTTTCCAAAATAATCATTTTTACTAATTTTTAAAGACGAGTAGTCCCGCCATTTGTCGGGATAGCCAATTTTAACAGTGAATTTGGATACCTTATCTAAGGCTTGCTTTTTCGTCTCAGGGCTCATCCAATCCAATTTTTTGATACTTTCTTCATACGCTTTGATTAGGTTTTTAACCAATAGACTTACTTTTTCTTTAGCTTCTGGGGAGAAGTGTTTTTCAACATACACCTTACCCACAATTTCGCCAAGATTTTTATTTACTGTTTCAACTCCTCTTCTCCAAAGCGGTCTTTGTTTTTCAGTTCCGCTAAGTGTGGTACCATAAAAATTGAAATTTTCATTTGATAAAGCAGTAGTTAAAGACGTTGCCGCTCCATGAACGACACTCCATTTTAGATACCCCTTCCAAGTGGCGAGCGGAGTTGTTTTTATGATATCATTAAGCGCTTTAATATATTCGACCTGAGGGATGACAATATTTTTTTGATTTTTTATTCCGGCATTAGTTAGCATTGAAGCCCAGTCAAAATCAGGCATCAGTTGTTTTAAATCTTTTATCGCGTATTTGTTGTAAAGCTTCATCATATCTCGAGTTTCCTCTTTTTTCATGTGCTTTGAAGCCAATGAAGTTTCTAAAGCCATGATTTTTGTAGCTAGCGCAGCCGAGTTTTCAATACCACCTAACTGAAGCATGTTCTCGACATGAGTTACATATTTTTTACGAATCTCTTTTGATTTACTGTCCTCTAGAAAATAATATTCTCTGTCTGGGAGTCCTAGTCCACCTTGCCAAGCGTATAGCATGTATTGAGAAGGGTCTTTAAGGTCTTCCATAACCCCAATTGAAAAAGGGCTGTTGCTTCCGGATTGGTTCGCACGGCCAAAGTATTTTGCTAAATCACTATAATTTGAAATAGAATCAATTTTCTTGAATTCGGATAGCAGTGGCGTAATTCCTATCTTATTTCTTCCGATGGAATCCATGTACGATCCATAGAAATCACCAATTTTTTGTTCATCGGATCCTGCCGCAGCATTACTTTTAGCGGCGGTTTCTATAATGTCTTTTACATCTTCCTGAGATTTGTCATAGACCATGTATCCGGCACCATAGGAGGGTTTATCTGCTGGGATTGCGGTATTGCGCTGCCAAGTTCCGTTGACATAAGCATCAAAATTGTCACCAGGCTTTACAAGCGTATCCATGTTTTTAAGTAATAAGCCGGACGCTAGCTTTTCATCTGACTTGCTTTTGTTGCAGGAGGTAAGAATCAGAACAGGAAATAAAAAGAACACAATTTTAAAATGGGAGTGCTTGATTTTCATAGTATTAGTTTTGTAATATCAAATGTAAGCTAAAAAGAGCTTACTATTACTACTTAACTGATAATAAGAAAATTCTGTTTTTTAATACACGATTTTTGAATCCTATTTTAGAAACAACAAAGTAGCTAGTGCTTCGTCTCTAGTATAAACATCATCATAAAAATGTAAAATTCCATCAGTGTCTTCCCAGGCAGTGAAATAGCCTATGTAAACCGGAATTTTGTTTTTAAGCGGATACCATTTTTCTTTTCCAGCATGCATGGCTTCGTCAATTTTCTCTGGATTCCAGTCAGGATCATTTTCCATGATTTTTTGCGCCAGTTCCGCTGGCTTTGCTACCCGAATGCAACCGTGGCTGAACGCTCTTTGATCTTTACTAAATAAATACTTGGAAGGCGTGTCATGTAAATAAATGGCATTCGAATTAGGGAATAAAAACTTTACCAAACCTAAGGAATTTTTAACGCCTGGCTTTTGACGCACTCTGCCTTCGTTCCATTCCATGTCATGCTTTGCCAAATAATTAGGATCTTTGGCAATAGCTGGCAAAATTTCTTTTTGAATAATACTAGTAGGAACATTCCAGTAAGGACTAAATACAATATACTTCATGGGAGCACTAAAAATAACGGTTTTGTTTAGTGTTTTACCTACGACTACATTCGACTGCAACACAATTTTTCCTTTTTTAAAGTATGTTAATTCGTAGGATGGAATGTTTACGGCGATTAATTCTCTCGCCTTGCTAATGTCTTTCGAAACCCACCGACAACGCTCCATATTCACTACCAAGGTCTTGATAAGCGAACGCACGGGAGTGCTCAGGTAGTTAAGTGTTGACCCGTATAGAAGTTTGTCACCATCTATTCCGCGAGTTTTCTTAAACTTTACGATGGCATCTGCTAAGTAGGTGTCATAAACCAAGCTTTTGGAATCAGTTTTTAAAAATCCATCAAGAAAGAGTCTTTTTCGAACCTGCGCAATAGCAGGTAAACTATCGCCAATTTTTAAAGTTTTGAATTCAACAGGCATCTTAATACTATCCCAACCTCCTTTTTTTTCAATTTGTCTGTATTTTTTGAGTTGATCTTTCAACAAATAATACTGACTGAATAGTGTTTTCTTGTCTTTTTTAATCAAGGAGGGATCAATAATTAAAGAATCCGTGTAGGCTGTATACGATTGCTTTTCTCGGGGTAGAAACCATTCCATCTCATCAGATTTTGCTGTTTCTAAGCCATGGTACACTTTGTCAATATAAAAAAAGTACAAGGAGGTAGTTAACAGTTCAGAACTAACGTTGGGTGTTTTAGATTCTTTAGTATTTTCGTAAATTTGATCTAATTCTGTTTTGTACGGAATCGTGCTTTCAATTCCTTCTTCAGATAAATTGATTATTTTGTTGTGAAGAACATGTGCAAACTCGTTGACACCATTTTTATCGTACCAAAGAAAGTGAAAATCGTATTTTCGATAGAGTTTGGTAACATCAGGCTGGTATTTTTGTAAATTTGGATATTTTGCAAAGAATGACAAAACTAGAACACTGTCAAAAGGAGTTTTACTCAAATCTATAGTTTCATTCTTTTTTATGGTCGTTAAGTCACGATCAGAGTTCTTTTTACATGAGGTAAAAAACACTACTAACAAAGTAACTAGGAATAAGCGAATTGTAGTCGAATTTTTCATACTTTTTAACTAGTATATAAGTAAAACAAAAATACATAAAATGCCTTATCAATGTAGGTACTAGTGTCAAATTTTATAAACTGTTGTTAAAATGCTATCTTTGTTTTGCATTATTTAAGAATTAAATGGTGTAATTTATTCCTTTTAAATCTCTTTTTTATGAAAAATAAAATTGTACTTCTAGTTATAATGGCTGCTTGCTCTTCTTTCAGCATTTATCGTAGTCAATCCGATAAAGAAAAAGATAAAATCAATATTGTACTTGATAATTGGCATAAGGCCGCAGCTGAGGCTCAATTTGATACATATTTCAACATAATGACTGGTGATGCGATTTTTATAGGAACGGATGCTGCCGAAAACTGGAACAAAACACAATTTCAAGCTTTTGCTAAACCCTTTTTTGATCGTGGAAAAGCATGGAGTTTTACTGCAATTGAACGTCATGTTTATTTTGATAAATCAGGAAAAACGGCTTGGTTTGACGAGTTGCTGAATACTCAAATGAAAATTTGTAGAGGCTCAGGCATTTTGGTCAAAGTAGGTAACGACTGGAAAATTAAGCATTATGTTTTGTCCATGACTATACCAAATGACAATGTGACGGAGGTGGTAAAGATTAAAACACCTATCGAAGATGCTTTGATGCAAAAAATGGCTAAAAAATAAAATCAGACCTTTTTATTTTCAGCTTCAAAATTAATTTTTCATACCCACGTCATTCGGTCTTATAATATTCCTTAATTTTGCCAGCCAAGATCAAGGGTTGTATTGTGCAGAGAAAATATATTTGAAATAAAGTGGGAAGCAAGAATAAATTAAAGAGATTCAGGGAAAACGAAACATTTACTAATGTTTTTCAACCAACAAGAGAAGAGGTAGTAGGCGATTTATTTCCTTTGAAAGGGAAATGGAACCAAGATTTTTTTAAGAATGACAATCCATTAGTACTTGAATTAGGCTGTGGTAAAGGAGAATATTCTGTTGGTTTAGCCGAGAGATACCCTGATAAAAATTTTGTTGGAATCGATATTAAAGGCGCGCGTTTTTGGCGCGGTGCTAAAACGGCCGTTGAAACGGGTTTGCATAATGTAGCCTTTATTCGTACCCAAATCGAATTAATCAATCATGTTTTTGCTGAGAACGAAGTAGATGAGATTTGGATCACTTTCCCAGATCCTCAAATTAAATACAAGAGAACGAAGCACCGTATGACCAATTCAGAATTTCTGCAATTGTACAAAAAAATCCTTAAAAAAGACGGTGTCGTAAATTTAAAAACCGATAGTGAGTTCATGCATGGCTACACACTAGGTTTGCTGCATGGTGAAGGTCATGAAGTATTGTATGCTAATCACAATGTGTACGTAAATGAAGGAAGTCCAGAGGAAGTAACTGCTTTTCAGACCTTTTACGAAAAACAATATTTGGAAATTAATAAAGCAATTACGTATATTAGATTCAAAATTAAAGACTAAATCATTATTACAACGGTAATGTTTCTTTATTTCAATTTTGATTTTTGTCTATGAATGTACTTATTTCTTTAGTAACCGGCTTTGCAACCGCTTTTATCGGGATTACACCTCCAGGGTTGTTAAATATGACCGCGGCTAAGGTGAATTTAAAAGAAGGGAAACGAAATGCAACATGGTTTATCATAGGGGCAATAATCATTATTTTTTTTCAGGCTTTTTTAGCAATACTGTTTGCACGGGTAATCAATGTTCGTCCTGATATTATTGCTTTATTGAGGGAAGTAGGTTTTGCTTTATTTGGTGCTTTAACCGTTTATTTTTTATGGATCGCGAAGGCTCCTAAAATTAAAAAAGCTAAAATCAAGAAAAGCAGTCAAAAGAAACGTTTTTTTTTAGGGATGTTGCTGTCTGCTCTCAATTTTTTCCCTATCCCTTATTACGTTTTTGTCAGCATAACACTTTCATCGTATAATATTTTTTCATTTGAACTCCCTTCAATATTTACGTTTGTGACAGGTGTCGTAATTGGCTCTTCGATTGTGTTTTATTTTTATATCGAATTTTTTCAAAAAATAGAATCAAAAGCCGACTACCTGCTTCGAAACATGAATAAAATTATAGGTAGTATTACAGGATTAATCTCTGTTGTTACTTTATTTAATATCATTCGTTTCTATTTAGATTAACCCGCGCTTCAATATGTCAGACGATAGTTTCTTTGAAAGAGTATATGTAGTAGCAAGGCAAATTCCGTTTGGCAAGGTAACTTCCTATGGTGCAATTGCTAAATGTCTCGGAGCCGCTCGATCAGCACGAATGGTGGGATATGCCATGAACGCTTCGCATGATAAAGCGGATATACCTGCGCATCGGGTCGTGAATAGAAACGGTTTGCTTACGGGTAAATTCCATTTTGATGGTACCAACCTCATGCAACAATTGCTAGAAAGTGAGGGTATAAAAGTAGTGAACAATCAAATCATAAATTTTGAGGATCATTTTTGGCAACCCCCAATGAGTGAAGTGTAACCTGTACAGAGGCTTATTATTCCCATATGTTTGAGGATTTACTTTTTATCAAACTAGTTGATTCAATCATCAATAAATCCAATCCAATTGCTTTATTTTAAGAACTTAATCCATTATCTTTGTAATCTGAAATCAGTTTAAATAAACATAGCATTTAATCGGATAATCGTCAATTGAAAACAGTACAATTATAATGAAATTAGATAGAAAAGAAATCCTTAAAGCATTAGAAACAATTACTATTGCTGGAGAAGGAAAAAATATGGTCGAAAGTGGTGCTATTGCCAATGTAATTACTTTTGGAGATGAGGTAGTAGTAGATTTAGTATTGCACACGCCAGCCATGCATATTAAAAAACGTGCAGAGGACGATATCAAAAAAACAATTCTTGAGCGCGTATCTCCTGATGCTAAAATCAAAATCAATAGTAAGGTAGAAACTCCTGAAAAAGCAGAAATAAAAGGAAAATCTATTCCCGGAATAAAAAACATTATTGCTGTTGCCTCTGGAAAAGGGGGAGTAGGGAAGTCTACTGTTACAGCAAACCTAGCGGTTTCATTAGCCAAAATGGGTTTTAAAGTTGGAGTACTCGATGCCGATATTTACGGACCATCTATGCCAATTATGTTTGATGTTGAAAACGAAAAACCGATATCGGTTACCGTTGACGGCAAATCAAAAATGAAACCAGTAGAAAGTTACGAGATAAAAATGCTTTCTATCGGATTTTTCACATCACCAAGTCAAGCTGTGATTTGGAGAGGACCAATGGCTTCAAAAGCATTGAATCAAATGATTTTTGATGCTGACTGGGGAGAATTGGACTTTATGTTAATCGACTTACCTCCAGGAACGGGTGATATTCACCTTTCGATCATGCAATCACTTCCTGTTACTGGTGCCGTTGTAGTAAGTACACCACAAGCTGTAGCACTTGCCGATGCCAAAAAAGGTGTTTCTATGTTTTTAAGTGAAGCAATCAATGTGCCTGTTTTAGGAATTATCGAAAACATGGCGTACTTCACGCCTGAGGAGTTGCCAGAAAACAAATACTATATCTTTGGACAAGAAGGTGCAAAAAACCTAGCAGATGATCTAGAAGTGCCATTTTTAGGCGAAGTGCCTATCGTACAGTCTATTCGTGAAGCAGGTGATTATGGGCGTCCAGCAGCCATGCAAACAGGTTCAGTAGTAGCAAGTGTTTTTGAAGAAATTACCCGTAAAGTAGTCGAAGAAACAGTAAGAAGAAACGATAGCTTACCAGCTACCGAAGCAATAAAAATTACCACAATGGCAGGATGTTCAGCCGTTAAAAAATAATAAGAAGTAGAAATCACTATCTCTTTAAAATAAAGTAAATGACAACAGAAGAATTAACTATCGAAGTTCATAAAGCGCTAGAGGAGATCAGACCGTTCTTGAATTCTGATGGCGGTGATATCACCCTGATATCTATCGAGGATGACAAGCACGTCAAAGTGCGTCTCGAGGGAGCTTGCACGAGTTGTAGCGTAAACCAAATGACACTCAAAGCAGGAGTCGAAACTACGATTAAAAAGTTTGCGCCACAAATAGAGACTGTTGTAAACATATTGTAATTTTTTGGCATGACCCTTATGATAAAAAAGGCTTATTCTCATTGTATTGAGTCGCCTTTTTTACCATAAGGGTCGGGCTATTCGCGCTACTTCGGTAGCTGGCTGCTATCCCTCATGCAGCTAAGCAGGATAAGCAAAACTAAACCATAAACATAACACCCAATCAAATGGATGTACTTATAAAAATTAAAGATCGTGAAGGAGTTGTGCATGAATTACAAGCTCCAACAGATATGGCGATGAATATAATGGAACTATGCAAGGCATACGAGCTTCCTGTTGAAGGTACATGCGGCGGAATGGCCATGTGTGCTTCTTGTCAATGTTATGTGCTTAATGAAGTTGCTTTGCCAGAAATGGGAGAGGATGAAGAAGCTATGCTATCTGAAGCTTTTTATGTAAAATCAAATAGCCGTTTAGGTTGCCAAATACCCATAACAGAGAGTTTAGAAGGCTTAGAATTGGAGTTGGCTCCTGAAAGTTAATATAAAAAGCGAGAAGAGATTCTCGCTTTTTTTTTAATCCTTTAGCGCATCAACTGCTTTTGCAATGATTCGACTTACAAACAAAGTATAGGCCTTTGCTGACGGGTGTAACCCATCATTTGCAACTAAAGCAGTATCTTTTAATCCTTGTTGCGTAATATCAGTTATTTTTATAAAGGTAATCTTGTTTTCTTCGCAATATTTTCTTGCATACTCATTATAGGTTGCGATCTCTTGAGAGATAGTTGTGGCATTGCCGGATCGTGTTCCAAAGGGAGTAAAAGCATAATCGGGTATCGAAATAACAATTAGGTTTTTGATATCATTGTTAGTAAGTACAATCGCTTGTGCTACAAGTTCCTTAAATTCTTTCTCATACACGGTGAACGGCTGTTTCCTATATTGGTTGTTAACTCCTATTAGTAGGGTTACAAAGTCATAGTCTGAAGCTGGATTTTGATTTTTTATAGCTGTTTGTAAATCAAGGGTAGTCCATCCTGTTCTTGCGATGATATCAACTGAAATAGTGTTTTGGAGATTCAAGTTTTGAAGTTCTTTTACCAGTTGTTCTGGAAATCTACAAGTTGTGCACACACTTTCTCCTATTGTATAACTATCACCTAATGCTAAGTAGCGTATTTTTTTATTTATGGTTGGAAGCGATAGATTTTGAGAACTTATCGATATGGTCTCGGCTATTGTAGGTTTGGTAGTATTATTTTCAACGCTGCAACTTAGAGGTAGGTAAGCTAATAAAATCAACGTAATTACTATTCTGACTTGATTGACCATTGGATTTAGGATATTGGTTATCGTATTAAAATAGTAGTTACGTCGTTTTTCTAACTTTGGATGCTTAAACCATTTCTTCTTTTAATAAGCTAGCTTCAATTGCGTCCCAAAGGCCTATGCGTTTTTCGAGCGCCGCAACTGATATTTGCTCTACTTCAGCCCATTTCTTAGCGTCATTTCCACAAAGCTCTGTTATCATTTTCATTGCCATAGGGCCGTGCTCATCAGCATCTAACTCAATATGTCTTTCAAAGTAATAAATTAATTTACTTAGGTCAGCTTGAGGGAAATTCTCTTGAAAATTTTTCAAAATAGCAGTAAACATACTTGGGATAAGATCTTCTCTTCCAAAGGTGAATGCTGCAGCAATTTCATGTGTTTTACCTTGGTCAATTACCCGAAAAGTAAATTCTAGAAAAGTTTTAATGTTGGGGTGTAAATTACTTTTTTTAATTGCCACAAAAATGTTTTGTAAAGAGTGAACCTCCGACAAAAAGCTGTTGATTCCTGCCGTATTAGCGCCACAAGACTCCATAGCTTCAATATACATTTCATAATGACTTTGGTGGCGTCCGTCAATAGTTAAATCTGTTTCCTCAGCCAAAACAATTTCATTAATCAAATACCTTGTTTCTGGATTTGAAGTTGCGAACCATGGGGTTGTGGTACACGTTAATTTAGATTGCAATGCTTTTAATAACGACATAAAGTCCCAAACGGCATACACATGATTTTCAAGAAAAACATGTAAATCGTCAATGGTTTGTACTTTTTGATACAAAGAATGTTGTAACAAGCTGTTTTTTTGGGGTTCAATGGTTTTGTTTATGCTTTCAATAGTCATAATAATTTGTTTTAAAGTAGGTTTTAAAAGGAGCCTAGCGATTAGTTTTTGCAAAATAACCCTAAAGTCCTAGGCGTCATGGTATTTGATACAAAGATAAAAAAGCTCCTTGTTTCCAAGGAGCTTTCATCATCAATTTTATATATACTTTAATAGTTGTTTATTACTACTTAAATGCTGGTATTCCAGTGATATCCATTCCGGTAATTAATAAGTGAATATCGTGTGTGCCTTCATAAGTAATTACTGATTCCAGATTCATCATGTGGCGCATAATAGAGTATTCACCAGTGATTCCCATGCCACCAAGAATTTGTCTTGCCTCACGCGCAATATTGATCGCCATATCAACATTGTTTCTTTTGGCCATCGAGATTTGAGCAGTTGTAGCACGTCCTTCGTTTCTAAGTACACCAAGTCTCCAAGTTAGTAATTGTGCCTTGGTGATTTCAGTAATCATTTCGGCTAATTTCTTTTGTTGTAGTTGTGTTCCAGCAATTGGTTTGTCAAACTGGATTCTTTCTTTTGCGTAGCGCAAAGCCGTATCATAACAATCCATCGCAGCACCAATAGCACCCCAAGCGATTCCGTAACGAGCAGAGTCAAGGCAACCTAGTGGCGCCCCAAGACCTGATTTATTAGGTAAAAGATTTGCTTTAGGCACTTTCACATTGTCAAATATCAATTCTCCAGTTGAGGAGGCACGCAGTGACCATTTATTATGAGTTTCTGGGGTTGTAAAACCTTCCATACCACGTTCTACTATTAATCCGTGAATTCTTCCTTCTTCATTTTTTGCCCATACAATTGCGATGTCAGCAAATGGGGCGTTAGAAATCCACATTTTAGCACCATTTAATAAATAATGGTCGCCCATATCTTTAAAGTTGGTAATCATACTTCCTGGATCCGATCCGTAGTTTGGTTCAGTCAATCCAAAACAGCCCATGAATTCTCCTGTGGCTAGTTTAGGCAAGTATTTCATTCGTTGCTCTTCATTTCCGTATTTCCAAATAGGATACATTACTAACGAAGATTGAACAGATGAAGTAGAACGAACTCCAGAGTCACCGCGCTCAATTTCTTGCATGATTAATCCGTATGATATTTGGTCTAAACCAGCGCCGCCATACTCTTCAGGAATATAAGGGCCAAAACCACCAATTTCACCCAAACCTTTGATGATTTGTTTTGGGAATTCAGCACGTTGAGCAAAGTCTTCGATAATAGGAGAAACTTCTTTTTTTACCCAAGCACGAGCAGAATCGCGCACTAATTTGTGTTCCTCGGTAAGTAAATCGTCTAAGTTATAGTAATCTGGTGATTGAAATAAGTCTGGTTTCATGGTTTAGTACTTTTTATAGCTACAAATTTACACAAAGAAATATAACAAATGCATTAACAATTGTTATAATTTTTTAAATATTGTAAATTTTGTATTGAAAATGAGTGCCTAAAGTACAATTAAAGTTTCAATATAAAATCAAATATTGCAATTATGAAATTGTTATTGAGTGAAGTACTACATCTTCAAATAAAAATCCTTGGTTAGCTCAATGTATTCTGAAGTGTAAATATGTCTTGCAGTTTCGATAGTCAGTTCGTCAACTGCAACATCAACTATTTCAGTACGGCTAAAAGCCAAAAGACTTCGTTTTATTTCGGTCGTAGGTGTTCCTTTTACGCGAGTGATTTTGATAGGATACAGCTCGGACTCTTTGGCTATAGTCAAGAAATTTTCTTCTTCTTTAAAAGGAATGATTATGGCAAATATTCCGTTTTCCGAAAGGAATAAATCTGCGGCTTCAATTAAATCTTCAAAAGGCATCGCATCAGCAAAACGCGCTAGATCGCGTTGCTCATTATCCGTTTTGTAATCTTCAGTATAAAATGGAGGGTTGGAGACAATTAAATCGTATTCGTCTTCAGGTTCTTCTACAAATTCATCTAAGCCTGCATGAAAACAAAATAAACGATCACTCCAAGGAGAGTTTTCAAAATTATCTGTCGCTTGCTCGTAGGCATCTTCGTCAATTTCAAGAGCGTCAATTTGCTGAGCATTACTCCTTTGTGCAAGCATTAATGCAATTACGCCTGTGCCGGTACCAATATCTAAAATACTAAATGGATTATGGTTTACAGGAGTCCAAGCACCAAGAAGAACGCCATCAGTGCCAATTTTCATGGCGCAGCGGTCTTGTTCAATAGAGAATTGTTTAAATTGGAATTGAGACATGAAGTGTTTTCTTTTTTGCTTAGACGATTAAACAACTAATCGCTTAAACTTGTCTACAAATACATTTCGATCAGGCCTTCGGGAAGGTCCATGAGTACTTTTTTATTTTCTCGATCTATCTTAATCAAGAAATGGTCAATCATTGGGATTAAAATCTCAACACTACCATTTAAAACCTCAAAAAGTGGTTGCGCGGTACTATCATTTATAGATTCTATTTTTCCAACGATGCCAAGACGCTGGTCTTCGACTTCAAAACCAATTACTTCGTGAAAGTAAAATTTATTACCTGTGAGTTTAGGTAACATTTTTAAGGGTAGGTAAAGTTCTTTACCTAACATGGCTTCTGCTTCTTCTTCGTTGTTGACATCTTCAAAGCGAATTCGAAGAAAATCGTTTTTGTGAATGGAACAGTTTTCAATAAAAAAAGGAACCAAGTGTTTGTTGTATTCAACAAACACTGATTCCAAGTTTTCGTATAACTCAGGTTCATCCGTGTCTAAATAGGCAAGAACTTCCCCTTTAAAACTAAATTTTTTAGCGATTTTACCTAAATAGAAACAATCTTCTTTACGCATCGTCGCCTACTAAATTATGCTTGAGTTTCTTCGTTGTTTTCTTCTGCAGCAGGAGCTTCTTCAGCTTCGACTTCAGCAACTTCTTCTTCAACAGCAGGAGTCGCAGCAGCGATAGCATCAGCTTCAGCTTGTGCAGCAGCAGCTAAACGTTTAGCATTAACTTCTTGCTCTGCTTTGAAAGCTTTTGCTTTTGCATCAGCTTGCGCTTTTGATAAACCATCTTTCTTAGCATCAACTGTACCGTTTTTAGCTTCTAACCAAGCAGCTAATTTTGCATCAGCTTGCTCTTGCGTTAAAGCTCCTTTACGGATACCTCCATCAAGGTGGTGTTTCAATAAAGCGCCTTTGTAAGAAAGAATAGCTTTAGCAGTATCAGTTGGTTGTGCACCATTGTGCAACCATTTTACTGCACTATCAAGATTTAACTCGATAGTTGCTGGGTTTGTGTTTGGATTGTAAGTACCAATTTTTTCTAGGTATTTACCATCTCTTTTTGAGCGAGCATCTGCTGCTACAACCCAGTAAAAAGGTTTTTGTTTTTTACCGTGTCTTTGTAATCTAATTTTTACTGACATAATCTTGTGATTAAATTTTGAGGTACTCGACCTCGATTAATTAAGGGTGCAAAGATATACTATTTTTTTGAATTTATTAAAAACAACTTATTATTTTGATTGATAGTGATTTGACCTCTCGCTGCTTCTGTTTTTTAGGGTTCATGTTCATCGTTTTGGTTAAAAAGTTATACTTTTGTTATTCTAAAATTGTTTTTATGAAAAAGTACTTATTTTGTGTATTTATACTGTTTAGTTTGGGATCATGCCAAGAAGATGTTCGGTTCAATAATCCTTCGTTTCAAGGTTTGAAAGACAATGTTTTTTGGCGGGCCATACAATCACAAGCAACTATAGAAGCGAACGGTTCACTGGTGATAAAAGCGTATACAGGGAATGAAGTGGTCACGTTAAAAACAACCTCAACTACGGTTCAAACCTATCCTATTGGAACGAGTACGTCTAAAACGGCAACTTATGTTTTGACAGATGCTAATGGCGTGCTCACTTTTTCTAGTGGAATTGGGATTGGCAATGGACAAATTGTAATAACCGAATATGATAGTGTTAATAACACGGTCTCTGGAACTTTTAAATTTAATTTAGAAAACGTTTTTAATAACCCGCTTGCAGGCGCTACATTAAATTTTCAGCAAGGTGTTTTTTACAAGGTGCCGATAGTTGTTCCTGTTGTGGCTAAATAACTGCTATATAATACGATACTAAACCACTGATTTGGTGTTTTCTGTTCTTTTTCACAACTGTTTTTTTAAAAATAAAACCAGAAATAAGCTAATATATAGTAGATTAGAGAATATTTAGAGTACATTTGTTGCAATTATTATAAATAAGTACATATGAATATTTTTGTTGGAAGCCTTCCATTCAGTATTGAGGAAGCAGATTTAAGAGAGTCTTTCGAGGCTTACGGAGCAGTTGATTCAGTTAAAATTATCTCGGATAAATTTACAGGAAGAAGTAAAGGTTTTGGTTTTGTTGAGATGCCAAATGATGATGAAGCTCAAAAAGCGATTGACGAATTGAACGGAGCTACTGTTCAAGGACGTGCAATTGTAGTAAATAAATCTGAGCCAAAACCAGAAGGCGAAAGAAGAAGTTTTAATAACAACCGCGGTGGAGGAGACTCTCGTGGAGGTTACGGAAGCAACAATCGCGGTGGTGGTGACAGAGGAGGAAGATATTAATATTTTTTTCTACAGTATAAAAAAAAGGTATCAATGTAAATTGATACCTTTTTTGTTTATCACTGGGTTTTTATAAGTGAGCTACCAACCAGTCTCCTACATCACTTGTTTTGTATGCTGTGGCGCCTTTAGCAACTAAATCCTCTGTTACAATTCCTTGCTCCAGTGATTTATTTACTACGGTTCTAATTGCAGCTGCTTCTTCTTTTAATCCAAAGGCATCTTCAAACATCATCGCTGCAGATAATACAGTCGCTAGCGGATTTGCAATATTCAAACCTGTTGCTTGTGGGTATGAGCCGTGAATAGGTTCGTATAATGAAGTATGTTCTCCTACGGATGCAGACGGCATTAATCCCATAGATCCCGAAATTACCGAAGCTTCATCTGTTAAGATATCGCCAAATAAATTTTCAGTGATCAATACATCATACGAATTGGGCCATTGTACTAATCGCATAGCAACAGCATCTACAAATTCATAGCTAACTTCAACTTCAGGATAGTCTTTTTCCATAGCTTGTACCGTTTCTCTCCATAAACGAGAAGTTTCTAAAACGTTAGCTTTATCAACACAACATAATTTTTTAGTACGTGTCATCGCTAATTCGAAACCTTTTTTAGCCAAACGTTGTACTTCGGCACGAGTATAGGTGCACGTATCAAAAGCAGTTTCTCCTCCGTCTAGTCTTCCTTTTTCTCCAAAATAAATTCCTCCAGTTAGTTCTCTTAAGAAAACCAAATCTGTTCCTTCAATGCGCTCTCTTTTTAACGGTGAATTATCAATTAAAGAAGGAAAAGTAAAGGTTGGTCGCACATTGGCAAACAAACCTAGTTTTTTACGCATCAACAATAATCCTTGTTCGGGTCTCACAGCTGCAGTTGGATCATTGTCGTATTTTGGGTGACCAATAGCGCCAAATAAAACAGCATCAGCAGCCATACATATGTCGTGTGTTTCATCAGGATAAGGAACGCCTACCGCATCAATGGCACAGGCTCCAGTAAGTGCTGGTGTCCAAGTGATTTCATGGTAGAATTTTTTTGCAATGGCATCCGAAACTTTCACTGCTTCATTTATCACTTCTGGTCCGATTCCGTCTCCGGCTAAAAGGGCTATTTTTAATTTCATTTTTTAAGTTTTAAGGCTTTGGGCTCTCAGCTCTTAGCGTTGAACTTAGGCACGATTAAAAGTTATTCTAAGTGGGTATTATTTATATTTTAGCAATCAGCCCATAGCCAATTGTTCATAGCTCGTTACTATACTACATTCAACATTTTTTGTGTAGCGATTATAGCAGCAACCGTTTGATCAGAGTCTAAGCCTCTTGTTTTGAATTCTTTTCCATTGTTTGTCCAAGTGATAACTGTTTCGCATAATGCATCGGAGCTACTTCCTGGAGGGATTCGTACCGCATAGTCGATCAGCTTCGGCAATAATAAGTTTTTGCTTTTATAAATTTTGCCTAGAGCATTCATAAACGCATCAAACTGTCCGTCACCTTGGGCGTGTTCTTCAATCAAGTCGCCGTCAATTCGTAACGATAGTGTAGTTGAAGGTCGCATTCCCTTGGCGTGAGATAAAATATAAGATTCCACCACGATTTTTTCTTCAAATATTTGGCTGTGCAATACATCCGATATAATATAAGGAAGGTCTTCCTTGGTAACGGTTTCTTTTTTATCTCCTAATTCAATAATACGCTGGGTAACTAATTTTAAATCTTCTTGATTTAGTTTCAAACCTAGTTCCTGAAGGTTTTTTTCGATATTGGCTTTGCCAGAAGTTTTTCCCAGTGCATACTGTCTTTTTCTACCAAAACGTTCGGGAAGTAAATCATTAAAATACAGATTGTTTTTGTTGTCTCCGTCAGCATGAATTCCTGCAGTTTGAGTAAAAACGTTGTCACCAACTATAGGCTTGTTCGCAGGAATGCGATAACCCGTAAATGTTTCAACTAATTTACTAACGGTGTACAAGGAAGATTCTTTTACGTTAATTTCGATTTCTGGCATAAAATCATTGATTACCGCAACGGTACTTTCTAGCGGGGCGTTTCCAGCGCGTTCCCCCATTCCGTTTACCGTAACGTGGAGTCCATGAACCCCTGCTTTTAAAGCTTCCATAACATTGGCAATACTCAAGTCGTAATCATTGTGTGCATGAAAGTCAAAATGAATAGTAGGGTATTTTGCTGTAATTTGAGCAACAAAAGTATACGTGTCTGACGGAATCAAAACACCTAAAGTATCGGGAAGTAAGATACGTTTCACTCCTTGCGTAGCGAGAAAGTCTAAAAACTGAAAAACATATGCAGGGGAGTTACGCATCCCGTTGCTCCAATCTTCTAAGTAAACATTAGTCGCAATATTATATTCTTTGGCAAGTGCTATTGTTTGAGCAATTTCGCTAAAATGCTGTTCAGGTGTTTTTTTTAACTGATGCTTCAAATGATTCATTGACCCTTTGGTTAACAAATTCTGAACTTTGGCTCCTGTTTTTTGCATCCATTCGATAGAAAGGCCACCATCAACAAAAGTCAATACTTCAATACGATTCGTATATCCTTTTTCTTGTGCCCAAGCCATGATTCCTTTAACGCCTTGAAACTCTCCTTCGCTTACTCGTGCAGAGGCAATTTCGATACGGTCTACATTTAATTCCTCAAGTAATAATTGTGCAATGGTTAATTTTTCTGCAGCAGAAAAAGATACTCCCGAGGTTTGTTCCCCATCGCGAAGCGTCGTGTCCATTATTTCAATCTTTCTTTTTTCCATTTTTTTCTATCTAAGCCCATACTTATTTTAGTATGTGATGGCTAGTATTCTATTTTTATTTGAAATAAACTCAAGGTTATCCCATCGTAATGTTTCGGTAATCCATTATAATCTGGCGTAATCACTCCTAAAAAGTCAAAACCACATTGCTGATAGTAATCAATTAATTCGTTATTGTCTCCCCAAGTATCTAGTCTTAAGTAATCGAGCTTTTTATCTTTGGCGAAAGCCAAGCCCCAATCCACAATCTTTTTGACAAACTGTTGTCCTTTAAATGCTGGATGAGTCACGATCCTATGAAAATAAACGGCTTTATCACTATTTTTTTCTTTCCATATGCTTTTGTCTTCAAATGTGATGGCAAAAATGCAGGCAATTTGATCGTCAATTACTATTTTCCACTGTCTGGTTTCTGTAATTTCTTTCAACACTAAATCAGCGTCAAATCCCATCCAATGTTTATTGAATTTTGTCTTTTGATAGGCAACTGCTATATCATAAAATTCAAAGATGGTGTCAAAGTCGGCAATCGTGCTTGGTTTAATTTTCATTTAATTAGCAATCAAGTAAATAGTAAGAATTTCGTTTTTAACTATTAAATAAACTGTTGGTCAGCAAAAGTGATAATCTCTTCTTTGATGTTTTGTAGGTAATCAATATCGTCAAAACCGTTCAACATATTGTTTTTCTTGTATCCGTTGATGTCAAAAGATTCTTGTTGTCCTGTTGCTTTTAAAGTGATGGTTTGGTCCGGCAAGCTAATTTCTAGTTCAGTTTTAGGATCAGCTTCGATCGCTTTGAAGATCGCATCAGCAAACTCAGGGCTTACTTGAACAGGTAAAACGCCAATATTCAAGCAGTTTCCTTTAAAAATGTCAGCAAAGAATGAAGAGACTACAGCGCGAAATCCATAATCGTAAACTGCCCAAGCAGCGTGTTCACGTGAGGAACCTGAACCGAAGTTTTTTCCTCCAACAAGAATTTTACCGGAATAGGTTGCATCATTTAAAACAAAGTCTGCTTTTGGAGTATCGTCTCCATTATATCTCCAGTCCCTAAAAAGGTTATCCCCAAAAGCTTCACGTTTGGTAGCTTTCAAGAATCGAGCTGGGATGATTTGATCAGTATCGACGTTTTCTATTGGTAATGGTACTGCACTACTGGTAAGGATTGTAAATTTATCGTATGCCATTTGATTTGATTTTTGGCAGTCAGCTTTGGGCTTTGGGCTTTGAGCGAGGACTGCTATATTATTGATTTAACTTAAGTCTTAATTGATAAATCTGTTTTCTTATTTGAATTATTTTACTTTCTAAACTCTGATGTAAATCAAGATTTAGATATTTCAAGTCTGAGGTTAGTAATAATAAATATTCAACTTCAGAACAGGATGCGATTGCGATATTTAAATATCTTCCAAATTCTTTTTCAGAATTAGAACCACAACCTTCGGCGAAATTTGTTGGAATAGAAGATGTTGCTCTTCTCAATTGACTTGTTAATCCAAATAATTCTTCTTTTGGAAAGGTTTTCGTTACCTGATAAATCTCAAGTGTAAAAAAATGACTTTCATGCCAAACATTGTATTTTCTAAAATCTCTCATATTTTTGAGCTAAGGGCTATCGGCTTTGAGGCTTTGGCAACCCTAAGAAAGCCCATTGCCCAAGGCTCAAAGCCCACTGCTATTTAAAAAAGTTCTCTTGGATCTGTCAATTTTCCAGTAACTGCTGCTGCTGCTGCCATAATAGGAGAAGCTAGTAATGTTCTTGAGCCTGGACCTTGACGCCCTTCGAAGTTTCTGTTTGAAGTACTCACTGCGTATTTTCCAGCGGGTACTTTATCGTCGTTCATCGCTAGACAAGCCGAACATCCCGGTTGGCGTAATACAAAACCAGCTTCAATTAAAACATCGAGTAAACCTTCTTCTTTAATTTGTGCTTCTACGACGTGAGATCCTGGAACTAACCAAGCGGTAACGTTAGCTGCTTTTTTACGTCCTTTTACAATTTCGGTAAACGCTCTAAAATCTTCGATACGACCATTTGTGCAACTACCAAGGAAAA
>Ga0206125_10002144_pt1 | contig 21278 bp, 19 predicted proteins | sample Helgoland_Spring_4_FD_148598 | JGI IMG/M metagenome (GOLD analysis project Ga0206125, IMG submission 148598) | Pelagic subsurface seawater microbial communities from Kabeltonne, Helgoland, North Sea - Helgoland_Spring_Bloom_20160331_1 | ecosystem: Environmental > Aquatic > Marine > Epipelagic ... | reverse complement strand
AGATTTGATAAAACCATTAGAAATGGCATGTATTTTTATCATGGCGTTTTAACTAATAAAACCGTTTCCGAATGGTTTGATTTACCATTTAGAGATATTAATTTAATATTTATATAATTCCCCCCCCCGGAATATAGGTAGTTTGAAATTTCATTATTTCTGATGATTGTATGCTTACCCCTAGTTATTTAACTTTACGTTATTGAAATTTTCAATGAGCACAAGTAATATTTATAGAATAATATCGTTTGAGAAAAATAATTTTTTTTATTTTAATGTGTAATATTTACATCTGTAATTCTCAAGGAATTATTATCGATGATGCTGTTTTCTCTTCTGAATTACTAGTAGATTTATTACTCAACAATTCCTGTGCAACGAGTTCGAATATTAACGTTTCTTCAAATCAATCCGTAGCCTATTTCAATAATAATGATTCTTCTTTTCCAATTGATGAAGGCATAATTATTAGAAGTGGTATTGCTAGCAATTCACAAGGGAGCTATACAGGAAATAATCTTAGCAGTCAAATAAATACTAATAGTGATTTAGACTTAGAGGAAATTAGCAATCAAACTGGGCAATCAGTGAATATTACAGATACTGCTTATCTTGAATTTGATTTTATCCCCTATTCGACTAACTTCACTTTTGATTTTTTATTTGCGTCTAATGAATATGGAGAGTGGCAATGTGGCTTTAGCGATGTATTTGCATTCATATTAACAGATTTAACTACTGGAATTAAAACAAATATAGGACTTGTACCAAATAATAATTTACCAATATCAGTGAAAAATATTAGAGACAACCAATACAATTTGTCTTGCAGTTCTGTTAATAAGAATTTATTTAGCACCTATAATGTAAATAATCCCTTAAACTCTGCTCTAAATATGAATGGACATACGGTTGTATTGTCTGCATCATCTGAAGTGATACCTACAAACCAATACAGAATTAAATTAGTTATCGGAGATTATAATGATACTGACTTTGATTCTGCAGTATTTATAAAAGCAGGTAGCTTTAACACTCTTTTAGATTTAGGTGAAAATGAAGAATTATGTTTAGGAGATGAAATAATTATTGATTCAAATTTTAGTGATTCGACTAATTTTATTTTTGAATGGAAAAAAGATGGTGTTTTGATTGAAAATGAAACAAATTCGTATTATACTGCAACTGAAGTAGGAACGTATGATTTAATTATCACGAATTTAATTAATGGATGTGAATTAACAGGTCAAAAAACAATTACCCAATTGCAAGTAAATAACCCTGAAAATTTATTTGAATGCGAGAGTGAGACAACACCAAAGTTCAATCTATTATTTAATAATCATAGTGTGTTGGGTTTAAATCCTGAAACATACGATATTCTATATTACAATTCACAAGAAAATTTAAACAACAACATCCCTATTGACACTTCATTACTGTCAGCTTACCCATCACTAGGAGATGAAATAATATATGTTACCTATATAAATAGTGAAAATGGTAATGCATGTTCAAATGTCTTGAATTTTGAATTAAAAATAACAAATTTAAGTCCAGGCATAGCAGAGGATTTTTCAGCATGTGAATCAGACCTTGCAGTTGATATTGTTTCTCAAGTATCAGGTCAAATATTAAATACCTTAAACCCTTCAGACTACTCCTTGAGTTACTTTCTTACAGAAATAGATGCTGAAAATAATGAAAATGAAATTGAAAATCCTAGTAATTTTATTTTACCATTAGCATCAACAAACCTTACTATTTGGGTAAGATTTATTGAGTTAAATAATCCTAATTGTTTTGAAATCATTTCATTTCAAATCTTTATCTATTCATCACCAAAGGTAGATGTTTTTGAAGATGTCTATGAATGTGATAGTTATGTATTACCAGAACTTACAGATGGAAAATATTTTACCGAACCAGGTGGTAATGGAATTGAATTATTTGCTGGAGACCTCATAACCGAAAACACTACCATATATATTTATAACTCAAATACCCGAGGATGTTTTAACGAAAGTAGCTTTAATGTTTTTTTAGCAACCGAATTTTCAATAGAAACAGAACATTGTGGAAATTTTATTGTTCCATCCTATTCAAATGGAACGTTTTACACATCCACCAATGGACCCAATGGATCAGGAACGATAATCCCTAGTGGTACACTATTAACAGAGAGTCAAACAATATACTTCTACGTTTCTATTGAGGATTTATTATGTTTGGATACTCCTTATGAAATTACAATACATCCATTACCAATAGTTGAGGAAAGAGAAAATGTAATTACTTGTAATAATTACACCTTACCATCTTCCACTAGTGGGGAACAATATTTTACAGGAGCAAATGGAAATGGTATTGAACTTTTTCCAGGAGATGAGATATTTTTAAGCACAACAATTTATTTGTGGAATAAAAATACAATCACAAATTGTATAAACGAAAGCTCATTTGATATTTCAATCATCGACTTAAATTTGTTTCAAGATATTAACAGTTGTGGGGATTACATCATACCTAGCTTAGAATTTGGGAATTATTTTACAGCACCTGGCGGTAATGGAGATCTCTTACAACAAGGAACAGTTGTTAGTACGTCCCAAACTATTTATTTCTATTCCGAAGAAATAACAACATTGCCAAACTGTTCAGATTCCATTTCCTTTGATGTAAATATTAATCCAATCCCTTTAGTTGATGAATTAAATGATGCTACCTATTGTGAAAATGAATTACCAATTTTAGAACCCCTTTTAAATGGAAAATATTATTCTGAATCTGGAGGTAATGGAAATCAATTATTTGCAGGAGATATCATTTATAATACACAAATAATTTACATATATAACAGTAATACATTTTGTGATAATGAGTCTAGTTTTACAATAGAAATAAGAGCGATAGCTCTTGTAGATAATTTTACAGATATCTTTAGTTGCAACAATTACATACTACCAGAATTAAATAATGGAAATTATTATACAGAAGCAAATGGTCAAGGTTTACAGTTAAATGCTGGAGACATTATTGATACAACTCAAACTATATATATTTATAATTCTTTTGAAGATCTTGAAGGTTGTAGTACTGAAAATTTATTTGAAGTGAATATATTAGCTGTTACTGTAGATGATGTTGCGGATGTTATCACCTGCTCTGATTATGAACTTCCTGTGTTAACAAATGGAGAATACTTTTCTGAGCCCTTTGGTCAAGGCTCTGAATTATTTGCAGGCGATTTTATTACTACATCTCAAACTATTTATATTTATAAAAAGGTTGGAGAAAGATTTTCTTGTTTTGACGAAAATTCTTTTTCAGTTTCTATATCTGAAAAGCCAAACTTAGATGTTTTTGAAAGTATTGAAGCCTGTGGAAGTGTTTCTTTGCCAATAGTAGATATACCAGGAGCTATAATTGAATATTATAGAAGACCTAATAGGATTGACTTGATAGATCCATCAGAATACACAATAACAGATCTAGGTTCCAGAATTATTTATGTTTATGCGTATCCATCTGGAGATCCTACTCTTCAAAGTCTTCAAGGATGCTTTACTGAAGCTTTATTTCAAGTAACCGTATACGATTTATTGGATTTAGAAATTAATGGTGGAACTTTATGTATAGATTCAGATACAGGAAATGTTATCAATTCTGTTGTATTAGAATCCGGCTTAAATTCTAACGATTATACTATCAATTGGTATTTGAACACTAATTTAGTGGGTACAGGCACTAACTATATCGCCGAAGAAGCTGGAGAATATTTAGTTGAAACCATTAAATTAGGAGAAGAAATTGGTGCAGATTGTAATTATAAAACTACTCAAGTTCTCGTAGATAGTTCAAGTCCTCGTTTTGAGTTACAAATTTTAACAGAAGATTTCTCCAATTCTAACACAGTAGAAATCAATGTTGTAGATCAAGGAATAGGAACTTATGAATTTTCTTTAGATCAATTTCCTTTTCAATCAAACCCTAGATTTTATAATATAAATCCAGGAAACCATTTTATTACAATTAGAGATACCTCAGGCTTATGTGTTTATAAAACCATAGATTTTTCAATCCTGAATTATCCTAAGTTTTTTACTCCAAATAATGATGGCATAAACGACACATGGAATATTACTGATTTACAAAGTGATTTAGATTCCAACATAACAATCTATGATAGATTCGGTAAAATTATTTCAGAAATAAAACCATTTGAGGAGGGTTGGGATGGATACAACACCAATGGAAATAAATTACCTTCATCGGATTATTGGTTTTTAGTTAACTATTACAAAAACAATGTTTTAAGAGAATTTAGAGGTAATTTTAGTTTATTAAGAAGATAAATTAGTATCAATTATTTAAAAAAATACTAATTTTGAACCATGAATTTATTTAAACGTTTTATTTATTATTTGATAGGTGTATCCTTTGGAAGTATTGTAGTTTATTTTATTTGGAAAGGAAAAGATGTTTCTTTTGATTATGGAATGGATGCTAGAACTTTGAAGACAATTAGAACTAAAAAGCTTCATTATTCTGAAAATGCTAAATTAGCGATGAAAGATATAGCAATTGACTCTTCAGCCATTCTCTCAATTCTAAAAAATGGTGATGTAGATTTTGGAAAAAGCAATCAACATAAAAAACCGTGTCCTGAATATTTAATTAGCGGAACACATTTCGAAAAAGAATTTGAACTTTGGATTAAACGTTGTGATTCTATTGCTACGATTGAAAAAATTACTGTGAATAAATAACTGTTTTAGTAGAGATAAATAGTTAGTTCTGTCTAACAGTCTTTTAAAAAATGTTCTTTTATTTTACCAACATTTTTTATTGTCTTTTCAATCCATTGCGCATAAAGGTTTTCTTTTTCTTCGGGTGTTAGGCTCCAATCAACTGCACTAGTTCTTAATTTATAGGTAAGATTTTCAAGAATTATAGCTGCTGCAACTGAGATGTTTAAACTTTCAGTAAATCCTACCATAGGAATTTTTAAAATCCCATCTGCATTCTTAATAACTTCATCTGAAACTCCTGTCTTTTCAACTCCAAAAACAAAAGCAGATTTTTTAGAAATATCAAAATCATGTACTATACTTGTGTTGTTATGTGGAGAAGTAGCAATGATCTGATACCCTTTACTTTTTAGAGTATTTAAACAAGCTGCTGTGTTATTAGTTTCCTTTTTATAATTATGAAATGACAACCATTTTTGAGAACCCTTAGCAATATTTTTAGAAACATTACTCATGTATTTATTTTCAATTACGTGAACATCTTGTATTCCAAAAATTTCACAAGATCTAACTACAGCACTTGAATTGTGTTGTTGATAAATATCTTCTAGTACAACTGTAAAATGTCTGGTCCTATCTTTTAAAATTTGTCTAAAAAGATTTTTTCTCTTCTCTGTTACAAAACCCTCTAAATAAGTAAGTAACTTTGTATTCTTGTTTAACATGATTTAACAAACTTACTAATTTTAAAAATTCTTTGTCTTTGAAAAAAATGGTGGTTTTAACTGGTGCTGGAATGAGTGCTGAAAGTGGTATCAAAACTTTTAGAGATGCTAATGGTTTGTGGGAAGGTCATGATGTAATGGATGTTGCAACTCTTGATGCCTTTAAGAGGAATCCTCAACTTGTCTTGGAGTTCTACAATCAACGAAGAAGACAATTATTGCAGGTTGTTCCTAATAAAGGACATAAGAACCTTAAAACGCTTGAAAAGTATTATGAGGTACATATTATTACCCAAAATGTAGATGATTTACACGAAAGAGCAGGGAGTTCAAAAATAATACACCTTCATGGTGAATTAAGAAAAGTAAGAAGCACTAAAAATGAAAATTATGTTTTAGATTGGTCTAAAGACTTAAATCTTGGAGATGTTGATAAAGATGGAAATCAATTACGCCCTCATATTGTTTGGTTTGGCGAACATGTTCCTGAAATGGAGAAAGCCATAGAACTTACAAAGAAAGCGGACCTTTTGGTCATTATTGGTTCATCTATGCAAGTATATCCAGCAGCAGGATTAGTTAATTATAGTTCAAAAAACACTCCTATATATGTTATAGACCCAGTACCTCCTATCGCTAAAAATTATGATGTAACATTTATAAAAAGTAAAGCACAAGAAGGCACTGAGCGTTTAATTAAGATGTTAACCGATTGAAGAATTCATATAATTCTCCTCTTGAAATCTGACTCCCTTTTTCAATTAAATTAAAAATTTCTGTATTTTTTTCCTTTGAATAAACTTTACTTCCTTTTAAGTAGTCTATCGCTTGATCTTTTGGATTTTCTAATAGCCACTTATAACCTTCTTCAGAAAGTAAATCTATGTCTTTATTAATTGTAATCACAATTCTATATATAGCTTCTTTTTCACATTTAAAAAGATTCACTGACTTCTGAGAAAAATGTTCTAAATACTCTACTTTGTTTAAAACATCCTCCCATACCATATCACTAAAAACGCATAACTCATTCTCTACTAATGCAGAATTTTGAGATTTCATTTTATTCCATTCCTCTATATCAATTTTTTGAGTCGCTAAAAACTGAGCAAACTCTTGATGTAATGACTCAAACTGTTCCTTGGTAAGTTTTCTATATTTCATATTGTAAAAATATTCTTAGAAGTATTTGTTTTGCCTAATGGGATAAAAATAAAAAAACTCAAACATAGTTTGAGTTTTTTTATTTAATTAACAAATGTTATCGAATAGATTAGCTTTCAGCTACTACTTCAAAAGTAATGTCAGCAACTACTTCTCTGTGTAATCTGATAGCAGCTTGGTATTTACCTAATCTTTTAACAGAACCACCAACAACTTTGATGAATTTTTTGTCAACTTCAGTACCAGTTTTGGCAATAGCTTCTGCTAAATTAATGTTGTTTACTGAACCAAATAATTTGTCTCCAGATCCAACCTTTGAAGCAATCTTAATTTCTAACCCTTTAATTGTTTCAGCTATTACATTTGCATCTTCAATTAATTTAGCTTCTTTAAAAGCTCTTTGTTTTACGTTTTCAGCTAATACTTTCTTTGCAGAAGAAGTTGCTAAAGCAGCATATCCGTGAGGAATTAAATAATTTCTACCGTAACCATTCTTAACAGTTACAACATCATCTTTAAATCCTAAATTTTCTACGTCTTGTTTTAAAATCAGTTCCATAATTCTACTTCTTTAATTATTTCAACATATCTCCAACGTATGGCATTAATGCCAAATGACGAGCTCTTTTAATAGCCTGTGCAACTTTACGTTGATATTTTAGTGATGTTCCTGTTAAACGCCTTGGTAAAATTTTACCTTGTTCATTTACTAAATACATTAAGAAGTTTGCATCTTTATAATCGATGTATTTCATACCATTCTTTTTAAAACGGCAATACTTTGCTTCTTTTTTTGTTTCAATATCAAGCGGAGTAAGGTATCTTACCTCACCTTGCTTGTTTCCTTTTGCTTGTTGTTCAATAGTCGATGCCATGCCTTATTTTTTTGAAGATTTAACACGTTCTCTTCTTTTTTCAGCCCAAGCTTCAGCATGCTTATCTAACCTCACAGTTAAGTAACGCATAACGCTGTCATCTCTTCTGAATTCTAATTCAAACGATGTAATTGCTTCACCAGCTACTTTGTAATCAAGTAAATGATAAAACCCACTTTTTTTCTTTTGGATTGGATATGCTAATTTTTTTAAGCCCCAATCCTCTTTAGAAATCATTTCGGCACCTCTAGAAACCAAATAGTCCTCAAACTTTTGTACTGTCTCCTTTATCTGAGTATCAGATAAAACGGGATTCAAAATGAAAACAGTTTCGTAATGATTCATAATAGTTATTTATTTATGTTTATTTTAAGGCTGCAAATATAATGACTTTTTTAATTCTGACAATGCATAATTACATCAGAAAATAAAAGGAATCAAAAAAGCACAACGCTCTGATCTCTGGTCTACTTATTTTTAACTATGGTTTTACAGCAGTTACTTTAAAACCTGCTTTTCTCAACAGCTTAATTACTCCATTTTTTTTTGGAAATTTTTCGGCTCCTACTCCAAAGAAAATCGGTTGTTTTTTTGTAAGCTATTCAAGGTTAGAAATTCAATTTTTATTTTTCATAGTCTAATACGCATCTACATCAATAATAAAACGAATAGGCCTAAAATCTGCAACTGCTTGAAAAGTATTTTTGATTTTATGAAGCGCTGACTTTGTTTTCCCTAGAGATTGCTTTGGAGGAACCTTAATCATTACATTTTTAATGTACTGATTTCTTATTCTAGACACATGAGGCTCGGATGGGCCTAAAACATTTTCTCTGAAGGTGTTTTGTAATGCTTTTGACAGCCAATTAATACCAGCATCTACTTTCTGATGATCTTTATGTTTTAATGTTATTTTTATTAAACGAAAATATGGGGGGTAATGGTATTGCCAACGATCTTGCAATTGTTCTTTAAACATTGCTATATAATCTGTCGAAGAAACCTGTTGTAATATTTGATGATATGGATTGAAAGTTTGTATGATTACTTTTCCTTGTTTTTTTGATCGCCCTGCCCTACCCGAAACTTGAACCATCAATTGAAATGCACGTTCATGTGCTCTAAAGTCTGGGAAGTTTAGCATCATATCTGCATTTAAAATTCCTACCAAAGAAACATTATCAAAATCTAATCCTTTGGATAACATTTGAGTCCCTACCAAAACATCTATTTCCTTTGCCTCGAAAGCTCCAATAATTTTTTGATAGCCATATTTTCCACGTGTAGTGTCTAAATCCATTCTTCCAATTGAATAATCGGGAAATAATTCTTTCAATTCTAATTCAATTTGTTCTGTTCCAAATCCTTTGGTGTCTAATGTATTACTTCCACATGCACCGCAACTATTTGGCATTGCTCTTTGATAATTACAATAATGACATTTTAACTCGTATTTATACTTATGAAAGGTTAAGCTAACATCGCAATTTGGGCACTGAGGTGATACGCCACAAGTCTTACATTCTACTACTGGTGAAAAACCTCGACGATTTTGAAATAATATAACTTGTTTTTTTTGAGCTAACTCTTCTTGGATTTGTTTTAATAATGTGTCTGAAAAATGACCACTCATTTCTCTTTTACGATGTTTCTCTTTAATGTCAACCAATTGAATTTGTGGTAATTGAACCTCACCAAAACGACGTTTTAATTCAACAAAACCATATTTTTTCTCAGTAGCATTAAAATAAGATTCTAAAGAAGGAGTTGCAGAACCTAATAATATTTTTCCTCCATGAAGATGAGATAATACAATAGCAGCATCACGAGCATTATATCTAGGAGAGGGCTCAAACTGTTTATATGAAGTTTCATGTTCTTCATCTACAACAATTAACCCTAAATCTTTAAATGGTAAAAATATAGAGGAACGAGCCCCTAAAATAATTTGTGCTTTTGATTTATTTTCTAATACATTATTCCAAACTTCAACTCTTTCATTCATAGAATATTTAGAATGAAATACAGAAATTTGATTACCAAAATAGTGTTGGAGTCTAACAATAATTTGAGTTGTTAAGGCTATTTCAGGCAACAAAAAAAGTGCTTGTTTACCAATATCCAATGTATCCTGTATCAGTTTTGTATATACTTCTGTTTTTCCTGAACTAGTTACTCCATGAAATAAAGTTACATCTTTAGTAGTAAAAGAACTTTTAATTTCTTCCAATGCTTTATCTTGATATTCATTAAGCTTTTGTAACTCATTAGTCTGTCCTTTATAGGAAACTCTATCTGTTTGTATATAATAATATTCAAGAACCTCTTTATCTACAAGTGCCTTTACAACAGCCGTTGTTGCGCCTGACACCTCTACTAATTTTTTAAGTTTAATTGGTTTTTTTGAAATTTCTAGTTGAAAATACGACAAAATAACATCGCGTTGTTTCTTAGCTCTAGATAAATCGGATAATAGGTTTTCTAAGGAATTTTTATTAGTGTAATTTGTATGTATTCGCACATACTTAATTAATTTTGGCTTATACTGTTCATAAATTTCTTCTTTAATATAAACAGCAGACTTTTGAATTAACTCATTAATAATTGGCAATACTTTCTTTTTCCCAAGAATATCAACTACCTGATGAATTGTTAATTGAGATTGATGTTGTAAAGCTTCATAAATTAGAAATTCTTCATCATTTAATATATCTTTATTATCAAATGAGTCATTTTTAAAAATAACAGTTTCACTCTCTAATAAAAAAGCAGAGGGTAAAGCCGCTCTGTAGACATCACCTAAACCACACATGTAATAGGTAGAAACCCATTCCCAATGTTTTAATTGATGTTCTGTAACTATAGGTTTGTCATCTAAAATTTGTAATATATCTTTTGCATCGTAGGCCTCTGGTGGTATTTGGTGTAATTTAAAAACCAATCCAGTATACATTTTAGTCTTTCCAAATGACACAGCAACTCGCATTCCTTTTTTCAGAAATTCGTATTCAGATTGTGTCACAGAATACGTAAAAGTTTTCTGAATTGGGATAGGTAAAATAACATCTATGAAATGTTCTGACACTTAAATTATTAATTTTAACCGTTAAGCAATACACTTAAGGAATGAATTTCTATTAGGATTGAAGGCTCTTTTTATACTACACCAACAGTTTCCTCAAAACTACTGAATTTTTAGTACATTGTGTTTAGAATAATAAATGGATTTATGACAAGTAATGAATGGAAATCTAAAGGTGATTTTATACAAGTAAACAACAATCGTTTGTTTGTTATTGACACTAATAATGATAGTAATAAAACTCAAAAATCTATGGTAATTCTTCATGGGTATCCCACCTCTTCATTTGATTACTATAAAATAGTACCTGAGATATCTAAACACTACAGAGTTATTATACACGATCACCTTGGTTTTGGTTTTTCTGATAAACCAAAAGATGTTGATTATTCATTAGTTAAACAAGCGGATATTGCCTTAGAATTATGGCGTCAGTTAGATTTAAAAAATATACACTTAGTTGCACATGACTACGGAACATCTGTGGCTACTGAAATTATAGCTCGCTACAATGCAAATGAATTGGATATAAAAATCGAAAAGTTAATTTTAACTAATGGAAGTGTTCATATTGAATTATCTCAATTAAGAACCATTCAAAAACTTCTAAAACATAAATTTTTGGGGAAGTATGTTGCTAAACTCACCAACTTTCCCATTTTCAGGAAAAACATGAAAAATATTTATTTTGACAGCTCTAAAGTAACAGATAACGAGCTTAAAGAAATGTGGAAGTTAATCGAGTTAAATGGTGGAAGAAAAATTATTCATAAACTAACTCAATATATTAATGAACGATACACATACTGGGATCGGTGGATTGGTGCTTTAAAGGAAACTCAAATACCCACCAAGATTATTTGGGGAAAAAACGATCCTATTGCCGTTCCTGCTATCGCTGAATTACTTGCAAAAGAAATACCAAATAACACATTATATTGGTTGGAAAATACAGGGCATTTTGTAATGTTAGAAAACCCTAAGGGATGGATGAAATTAATGTTAAAATAATAATTTAATGAAAAAAATAGTACTAGTATTTCTTCTTATTTTCTTTAAATCTAATGCCCAGGATTTTAGTATCATCGAGAAAAATAGATTTGAGACAGCAGAGGATTACAAAAAAGCAGAACCTGAAATTTTAAAACTCGCTGATTACCTTCTAAGAACTCCAACAAAACCACATGTAAGAATTGATAAAAGTTTTGCTTTAGAATCAAACAGAGGAAGAGCACATATTTATATGGATTATTGGTTGTCAGGTCCAAAAGAGGAATTGATTGATGGTACAAGTTTTAAATTTATAATCACTGGAAAGGTCATAAGAATAACTAAAGGAAATGGTGAATTGTTTGTAATGTTTATGGCCTCGTTAGCAAAAGCTCTAATTTCTTACCCTGAATTATCAAAAAAGAAGATCTACAAAAAAGCATATGAAACATTAGCAAAATATTGTGCTGATGAAAAAAATAATTTAAAACCTAGTAAAACTCTAAAGAAACTTATGGAAAGTATGGAAAAAACTTAATGGTTTAACTTAGATGCCTTTCTAGTTCCTTCATACAATTCATACTTCACAAACTTGCAATCTAAATCAGCATTTTTTAGTTCTATACGTTTAGATGTCCTTAGTCCTACATGTTTCAAAGCTTGCATATCTGAAGTGATCATCCAAGCAGTTGAGTTTGGGTAATTGTGTTTTAAAGTATCTCCAACTTTTTTATAGAACTCATTTACGTCTATATTCAAACGTTCACCATAAGGTGGATTAAATAAAATTGTAGTATTTCCAAAAACCTCTTTGGTTGAATTGAAGAAATTAACATGATGAACACCAATAAACTCATCTAAATTGGCATTGATAATATTTTGTTGTGCCTTTGATACAGCAGAGGGAGCTTTATCAAATCCCATAATTTTAAAATGAGAATTAGTGATTTTTTTTAGAAGTGCGTCTTGTATGGTAAAATAAAGATCCTCATCATAATTTTTCCAACGCTCAAAAGCAAATTGTTTTCTATTAATATTTGCAGGTATTTGACAAGCTATCATGCAAGCTTCTATTAAAATAGTTCCAGAACCACACATAGGATCTATGAAATTCTCCTCACCCGAATAACCAGAAAGCAATACTAAACCAGCTGCTAAAACTTCATTGATTGGGGCAATATTAGTAGCACTTCTATACCCTCTTTTGTGTAATGAATCCCCTGAAGAATCTAAAGATATAGTGCACCAATCTTTCTGTATATGAACATGGATTTTAACATCAGGGTAGTCTAAATCTACATTAGGTCTTTTACTGTATTTATGTCTGAAATAATCTGCAACTGCATCTTTAGATTTTAGGGCAATATAATGAGAATTACTGGTGAAATTTTTTGAATTAACTACAGCGCCAATTGCAAAAGTGCCCTCAACATCTAAATATTTTTCCCATTTAATTTTTTGAATAGCCTCATATAAATCTTCTTCATCGTAAACTTTACAAGTTCTAATGGGCTTTAAAATACGAATAGCTGTCCTTAAAGCAATATTAGCTTTATATAAGAAACCTTGATCACCTCTAAAAGTAACACTTCTTATACCCTCTTTAATATCTTGGGCACCTAGTTTCTTTAGTTCTTCAGCTAAAACACCTTCCAAACCCTTTAAAGTTGTGGCCGTCATTTTAAAATTAGTATTCATATGTCAAAGGTTAGGCTGCAAAAATACACTTTAATAACTCTTTTTTGATATAAGAAATTAGAAAAAAATTAATTCATTTATATTCCTGCTGTAAAACATTATATCTGAAAGAAAAGTTTATTTTTGTAGTCATTATTATTATATGAATAAATCAGATTGGTTCACAGATTGGTTTAACACCTCTTATTATCATACACTCTACAAAGACAGAAATGATAAAGATGCCCAACTATTCATGAGAAATATTATTAATTTTTTAAAAATCCCATCTTCCTCACATTTACTTGACTTACCCTGCGGAAAAGGTAGGCATTCAATTTATTTGAATTCTCTGGGCTATAAAGTTACCGGAGCAGACTTGGCTAAAAACAGTATACAAGCTGCCAAAAAATACGAAAATAGCTCGCTGGATTTTAGGTTGAAAGATATGAGAAAACCTTTTAACATTAAATATGATGCGGTCTTTAATCTTTTTACAAGTTTTGGATATTTTGAAAATGACAAAGATGATATCTTAGTGCTAAAAAACATACATAATGGCTTACAGAAAAATGGTTTATTAGTTCTTGATTTTTTAAATGTTGTAAACGTTGAGAAAAAATTAGTTGAGAAAGAAATTAAAATTGTTGATGGTATTACATTTAATCTTCAACGAGAAATTAAAGATGGTTTTATTTTAAAGCATATTACTTTTAAAGACAAGGGAGTTAATCATTCATTCTTAGAAAGAGTTAAATATCTTAGTCTTGAAAAGTTTGAATCCTATTTTTCAGAGGCTGGATTAAAAATTAATCATATTTTTGGTGACTATCATTTATCCAAATTCAATCGAGACACCTCTGAAAGATTAATATTTGTAGTATCATGACGACGTATTTATTGTTATTAGCCTCGGTTTTATTAGGTGCATTAATAGTTTTAATTTTAAAGCCTTCAAAAAAAACTGTTCGTTTATTGCTAGCCTTTAGTGGTGCGTATCTTTTATCTGTTGCAATTTTACATTTATTGCCAGAAGTTTATAATGGTTCGTCAGATAATAACATTATGGGAATATGTATCCTAGCAGGTGTTATTTTACAATCTGTATTAGAATCTTTTTCAAAGGGGGCGGAACATGGTCATATTCATATCCATACAAATGGAAGAACTTTTCCGAGGTTATTATTTGCAAGTTTATGTTTACATGCATTTTCAGAGGGCTTACCAATTAATCACTCTGGAGAAAACTTTCTATGGGCCATCATTGTTCACAAAATTCCAATAGCCATTATTTTAACTATATTTCTAGTAAATAGTAATTTTTCCAAAAAAACAATTGGTGTTTTTTTATCGGTATTTGCTTTTATGAGCCCTTTAGGAGTTTTACTTTCTGATAAGATTATGTTTTTTGAACTCTATAAATCGGAAATTACGGCAGTAATAATTGGGGTATTCTTACATATTTCTACAATAATCTTATTTGAAAGTTCAGAAAATCATAATTTTAACTTACATAAGTTTTTAGCTATTATAGCAGGAATATTATTAACTGTTTTTACCCTTTAGTTAGCAACTTCATTAATAAATTTAATTCTCATTAATCGAAGTTCTTCCTCATCATATTCTCCATCAAACTCATCTAAAGCTTCTTGAATGTTATCAGATTCTGCCTCCATGAAATATTCATGAATGTCTTCTTGTTGATCTTCGTCTAATAAATCATCCAAAGAGTACTCAATATTTAATTTAGTCCCAGAAAAAATGATGACCTCCATTTCTTTAATTAATTGTTCCATCTCTAATCCTTTGGATTTTGCGATGTCTATTAAAGGTAATTTTCTATCTGTATTTTGAATGATATATAATTTTAATCCAGAATTTACTCCTGTACTTTTTACGATGAGATCATCAGGTCTAACCACATCATTATCTTCTACATATTTGGAGATTAAACTAATAAATTCTTTTCCAAATTTTCTTGCCTTACCCTCACCTACTCCGTGCACTTTAGATAACTCCTCAAGAGTTATAGGATATTTTAAAGCCATGTCATCTATTGAGGGATCTTGAAACACTGCAAATGGAGGAACACTATGTTTGACGGCTACTTTTTTTCGTAAATCTTTTAAAAACCTAACAAGTTTCTCATCAGCTGAAGCACCAGAACTAGGCTCATTTGTTATAATATCTTCTGTAGCTTCTTGGGAATAAATATGATCTTCTGTCATCATAAATGAGGTTGGGCTAGACAAAAAGCTTTCGCCTTTTTTAGTAAGTTTTACAACACCATATTCTTCAATTTCTTTCCTAATAAAATTCACAACTAAAACCTGTCTAAGAAGAGCCATCCAATATGAAGAATCTTTCTCTTTACCACAACCAAAAAAAGGTTTTAAATTAGTTTTATGAGAGTTTAATAAGGCATTTTCTTTACCCACTATAGCATTTACAATATCTTTAGATTTGTATTTATCATTAGTATCTCTGACAACTGATAATAATTTAACTACGTTTTCTTTAGCTTCATGTTTTTTCTTTGGATTCTTTGTGTTATCATCTAGAGCTGCACCTGCTCCATTTATTTCATCATATTCTTCACCAAAATAATGTAATAAATATTTTCTTCGAGACATGGAAGTTTCGGCATAACCAACTACCTCTTGAAGTAATGCATGACCAATTTCTTGTTCAGCAATGGGTTTACTTGCCATAAACTTCTCTAACTTTTCAATATCTTTATAAGCATAAAAAGCTAAACAGTATCCCTCTCCATCATCTCTACCTGCTCTTCCAGTTTCTTGATAATAACTTTCCAAACTTTTTGGAATATCATGATGTATTACGAAACGAACATCTGGTTTATCTATGCCCATCCCAAATGCTATTGTTGCAACTACAACGTCACAATCTTCCATCAAAAACATATCTTGGTGTCTAGCTCGGGTTTTTGCATCTAATCCTGCATGATAGGGAACAGCCTTAATATTATTTACTTGTAAGACTTGAGAAATTTCTTCAACCTTTTTTCTGCTTAAACAATAAATAATTCCCGATTTTCCTTGTCTTTGTTTTACAAACCTTATGATATCTTTCTCAACATCTTTAGTTTTAGGTCTTACCTCATAAAATAAATTTGGTCTATTAAAAGAAGCTTTAAAAGTTGTAGCATCACTTATTCCTAAGGTTTTTAAAATATCCTCCTGAACTTTTTCGGTAGCAGTTGCAGTTAAACCTATTACAGGAACATTGTCAATTTGTTTAATAATGTGTTTTAAATTTCGATATTCTGGTCTAAAATCATGACCCCATTCTGAAATACAATGTGCTTCATCTATAGCAACAAAAGAAATTGTCTGTTTTTTTAAAAAACTCACATACTCCTCCTTGATTAAGGATTCTGGAGCTACATAAAGCAATTTAGTAATGCCATTTTCTATATCACTTTTTACTTGGGCAACTTCAGATTTATTTAAAGAAGAATTTAATACATGAGCCACACCTTCATGATCAGATATGCCTCGAATTGCATCTACTTGATTTTTCATTAAAGCTATTAATGGAGAGATAACTATAGCTGTACCAGAGTTCATTAATGCAGGCAACTGATAGCAAAGAGATTTACCTCCTCCTGTAGGCATAATCACAAAGGTGTTCTTTTTTTGTAGAATACTTTTTATAACTTCTTCTTGTAAGCCTTTGAATTGAGAAAAACCAAAATATTTTTTTAAAGGTGGGTATATATTCATTATATATTATTGAGCATTATAAAGCTAGTGTATTTAGGAAACAATACGAATAGAATAGTTGTGGTCTCTTATTTTTATAGTAAATTTGTCGTGAAATTTAATTACTTAAATATAATACTTTTTTTTATTTAGATAAAAAATAAAGTCGTTAATTAAAAAGATTTTTTTCAATGACTCAGGAAAAAGAAATGTCATTTTTAAATCACCTTGAAGAACTTCGATGGCACTTAGTCAGAAGTATTGCTTCAATTTTTATTGTTGGAATCGGTCTTTTTTCTGTTCAAGAATTTGTTTATAATGAATTTCTTCTAGCTCACATCGATCCAAATTTCATAACCTACAGATTATTCTGCGATTTTTTCTCATTTTTTGGAGTAGATAGTAACTTTTGCACTTTAGATTATCCAAACACACTTCAGGTTTTAAAACCTACTCAACAATTAATGAATTCTATTTGGTCTTCATTCATTCTAGGAGCAATTGTTTCATTTCCATATATTTTATGGGAGTTTTGGAGATTTATTTCACCAGGTCTTCACAGTAATGAAATTAAAAAATCTAGAGGATTTATTTTTACTGCATCACTCTTGTTTTTCATAGGAGTATTATTTAGCTTTTATGTTATTGCTCCAATTTCTGTAAATTTTCTATATACTTATCAAATAAGCGATAAATTAGTCAATCAATTTACCATGGAGTCTCATATCGGTTTAATAACTAATATGCTATTGGGAGTTTCTATAATGTTTGAATTGCCTGTAATAGTATATTTTTTAACCAAAATTGGCCTCATATCTCCTGAATTTTTAAAACGCTATAGAAAACATGCTTTAGTTTTAGTATTAATACTGGCAGCAATTATTACCCCTCCAGACGTTGCTAGCCAAATTATTGTTGCTATTCCTGTGTTAATTTTATATGAAATTAGTATTAAAGTCTCCAAAAGAGTGATTAAAAAACAGCAAAAAAATGTCAACAAATAAAGTTTCGGAATTTAATAATTATCGTTCCCTAATGAATGATAAAATATTAAGCGGTGATAATAAAATTATTAAACGAATTTTCAATTTAGACACCAATGCATTTAAAGAGGGACACTTACCTGTAAAGACCAAGGAATTATTAGGTTTAGTTGCTTCAACAGTTTTACGTTGTGATGATTGTATTGCCTATCACCTAGAAACCTGCTTTAAAGAAGGAGTATCAAAAGAGGAAATAATGGAAAGTTTATCTATTGCTACTCTTGTGGGAGGTACAATAGTAATTCCACATTTGAGAAGAGCTTATGAGTTTTGGGAAGCTTTGGAAAACAATAGTTAAATGATATTTTTATATCTTTCCAATTATGAACATGTTAAGACTTTAAAAATTATTATTTTAAAAAGTGATAAAAAATTAGTTTTAACAAATAACCATATATCAAATAATGATTTTAAGAGCAGAAAATATTGCTAAAAGTTACAGTGGTCGCCAAGTTGTTAAGGATATTTCTTTGGAGGTAAAACAAGGAGAAATAGTTGGATTGCTAGGCCCTAATGGAGCAGGTAAAACCACCTCTTTTTACATGATTGTTGGAATGATTCAACCTAATGGTGGGAAAATATTTTTAAATGATGAAGAAATCACTAGCTACCCTATGTATAAGAGGGCTCAGAAAGGAATTGGTTATTTAGCACAAGAAGCTTCTATATTCAGAAAACTATCTGTAGAAGACAATATAATGTCAGTACTTCAATTTACAGATTTATCAAAAAAAGAACAAAAGATTAAATTAGAATCATTAATTGAAGAATTTAATATTAACCATGTTCGAAAAAATAGAGGTGATTTGTTGTCTGGAGGAGAACGAAGAAGAACTGAAATTGCCCGTTGTTTAGCCTCTGACCCAAAGTTTATATTATTAGACGAACCTTTTGCAGGAGTAGACCCAATTGCTGTTGAAGACATTCAAAGTATTGTTGCACATTTAAAAGATAGAAATATTGGAATACTTATTACAGATCATGATGTTCAGGCAACTCTAGCCATTACAGATAGAACGTATTTAATGTATCAAGGAGGAATTTTAAAAGAAGGAGTTCCTGAAGAATTAGCAAAAGACGAATTAGTTAGAAAAGTCTATTTAGGAAAGGATTTTGAATTAAAAAGAAAAAAAGTTTTTTAAGCCTGTTTCATATTCTTTAGCATTGATAAAATCACATAACTTATAATTATAACAGGAACTGCCAAGTATTGAATAGTCATCAATAAAATTATTGAAAGTAAGATTAAAGTATATTTAAATAAATTTTCTCTTATACCATAATTTTTAAACTTTAATGAAAACAAGTGAAATTCTGAATTCATTAAAAAACTAAACAAAATTGTAATTCCAATTAAAAAATAATTATTACCAATTAAATCTTTCACAAAGTCAATATCAGAATGCATTTGAACTAATGGTAATGATACGATAAATAAACTCATTGCTGGTGTTGGTAAACCGATAAAAGATTCAGATTGCCTAGTATCTAAATTGAATTTAGCTAATCGATAACACGCTGATAATGTGACAAGTAAACCTATTAAAGGAAGCCCCATTGAGATCTTGAATTCTGCATGTATATCATATGGCAATTGTTGATTATTTCCTAACAAAACAAAGAGTACAATACCAGGAACTACACCACTGGTTACCATATCCGCTAAAGAATCTAATTGCTTTCCTAATTCACCTGAAACTTTTAAAACCCTTGCAAAAAAGCCGTCAAAAAAATCAAGGAAAATCCCTAATACAACAAATAATGCTGTCATTTCAAAATGACCACCTACAGCGAAAATAGTTGCTAATGTTCCACAAAGAAGATTACCCAGGGTAACTATATTTGGAATGTGCTTTTTGATACTCATATCTCTTAAATCTTTTGCTAAAATAGTAAAACCTTTTGGGTGATTTTAAATATCATGATTTTTTAAGCATATTTGCCAAATTAATTACTAAAAAAAATCTATGCCTATCATTAAATCCAAGTTCTCCCCTTCATTTCCATTTAAAAATGGTCATTTTAGTACCATGTATAGATCTATTTTTATGAATGAGTCTCATAGCTATAATCGAAGAAGAATTACAACTTGGGATAAAGATTTTATTGATTTGGATTTTTCAAAAGTGAATTCATCTAAACTGGTGGTTCTTATTCATGGTTTAGAAGGAAGCTCAGAATCTAAATATATTTTAGCTGCGGCTTCAGAGCTAAATAATGCCGGCTATGATACAGTTTCGTTTAATTTAAGAGGTTGTAGTGGAGAAGATAACTTATTGCTCCCCACCTACCATAGTGGAAAAACAGAAGACTTAGATTTTGTAATTAACTATTTAATTGAAAATTATTCCTATGATAAAATAATGGTTGTAGGTTATAGTCTCGGGGGGAATATGACGTTAAAATATTTTGGAGAACACGTAAAAACTATATCAGATAAAGTTTCTTGTGGAGTAGCTATTTCTGTTCCAGTAGATCTAGCAAGTTCAAGTAGAGCAATGGGTACCTCCAAAAATAAAATATACATGTATAAATTTTTAAGATCCCTGAGAAAAAAAATCCTGATAAAGAACCAAAAATATCCAGATTATAAATTAGACATTAAGAAACTACTAAAATCTAAAACATTTAAAGAATTCGATGGTTTATACACAGCACCAGTTTCTGGTTTTACCGGACCAGAAGATTACTGGGAAAAAGCAAGTTCAAAACCCTATTTGACTTCAATTAAAAAACCAGTTTTATTAATTACTTCCTCAGATGACCCATTCTTAGCTCAAGAATGTTATCCATTCAAAGAGGCGGAAGAATCAAATTATTTTTATTTGGAAGTAACAAAATATGGTGGGCATGTGGGATTTATCTCTAGTTTGTTTTCTAAAAAAAATAGATGGTTGGAAAATAGAATACTTCAATTCATCAAAGACAATGGCTAATTGATACAATATCTATAGAAATGTAAAGTTATTTCAATAATATATTAAGATATTTGTTTAAAATTTATCATTACATTGAAAAAAAAACATTTTTTACTTTTTCTATTACTTCCTCTTATAATTAATGCTCAAGCATTTAGAAACTACTCAAATGAATTTTTAACTATTGGTGTAGATGCTGCTGCTTTAGGAATGAGTAAATCTGTTGTGGCCTCTACAAACGATGTAAATTCTGGATATTGGAATCCAGCAGGTTTGGTAAATATCAAAGATTATCAAGGATCACTTATGCATTCCTCATATTTTGCAG
>Ga0206125_10002143_pt1 | contig 21281 bp, 19 predicted proteins | sample Helgoland_Spring_4_FD_148598 | JGI IMG/M metagenome (GOLD analysis project Ga0206125, IMG submission 148598) | Pelagic subsurface seawater microbial communities from Kabeltonne, Helgoland, North Sea - Helgoland_Spring_Bloom_20160331_1 | ecosystem: Environmental > Aquatic > Marine > Epipelagic ... | reverse complement strand
TACTAAGGGGTTACTTAAATAATCAATACCGGCTGGCAGCTCAACGAATCCTGCGTTATGACTAACACCCATCATTAAGATAGCTGCATAAAGGTTTATGCCACTTGCCCAAGATAAACCAAGATTTAGTGCTATATACTGCAATACATTATCTGGCATATTCTCTCAATAATTTTTAGTTTTTAAAACAATTCATGTCCTTTCCTTAACAAAAGACTAGTGGCTTGCCAAGGGCGGGGTAGTTGTGCAGATTGAGGGTATGAGACACCTGACCTTTATCCTCACACTACTTTTCTCAACAATGTTTGCATCAAACGCATATGTAGATTGGGAGGGGGTTGTAAAAAGTGAGAATGGAAATACCTTCTATGTAGTCTTTGACAGGATAAGCACAAATGGGGGTTATGTTTATTTTTGGGATTTGTTAGATTTATTGAAACCTGAAGTTGATGGGGACTTGTCCATCAAAACTTATACTTAAGTTGATTGTGAGATGTTCCGATATAAAAGGTTGAGTTTCTCATTCCACAAACAACCGATGGGTGAAGGATATGGGGAAATCGACTCAACACCTGACACTGAATGGAGTTATACTCGTCCAAAAAGTTCAGATGAGGAGGTATTCAAACAAGTATGTGAGTATGCAGAGACCCTTTAGATACCTAGGGTATCCTTGAGCGATTCTAAGTCTTCATCATCTCCACCCCCTTGAGTTGTGATGCAAAAAGAGTAATGTCATCTAATGAAAAATATTCTCCTCTTTCTACTCAGTCTTATAATGATTGTATCGTGTTCGAATACGACAGATGAATTAGTTATTAGAGATGGCTTAAGATATACTCCATTTAGCACAGAACCTTTTACTGGAGTGCTTAAATCTTATCATGATAATGGGCAACCGGATGAAAAAGTAACTTATAAAGACGGAAAACCGGTTGGGGTTTATAAAGAGTATTGGGAGAACGGGCAACTTGAGCGGAGTGCAACTTACAAAGACGGAAACTTGGATGGGGTCCTAGAACAGTACGATGAGGACGGCAAGCTAATATTAAGAGAAGAATACAAAGTAGGGGATCTGAACGGAGTTGTTGAATACTTCTTCGAGAATGGGCAGCTGAGTCGGAGAGGTACTTTTATAAGTGGAGAGGAATTCGGAATACATGAGCAGTTCTTCGAGAACGGGCAACTTGAGCGGAGTGCAACTTACAAAGACGGAAACTTGGATGGGGCCCTAGAACAGTACGATAAGGACGGCAAGCTAATATTAAGAGAAGAATACAAAGTAGGGGATCTGAACGGAGTTGTTGAATACTTCTTCGAGAATGGGCAGCTGAGTCGGAGAGGTACTTTTATAAGTGGAGAGGAATTCGGAATACATGAGCAATTCTTCGAGAACGGGCAACTTGAGCGGAGTGCAACTTACAAAGACGGAAACTTGGATGGGGTCCTAGAACAGTACAATAAGAATGGGCAGATTACGGAAAGAATTGCGCTAGATGATGGTAAATATGACCGACTTTATGAGAAATATTATGAGAACGGGAAACTTGAACGAAAAATAGCCTATAAAGATGGAGACTTGGAGGAACTCCTTAAGAAATATAAAGAAGACTTTGGAATAGTCATAAGCGAAAAACACAAAGGCAGAGAGCTAGACGCAATAGTTGAATATTTTTCAGATAATGGACAGTTTTATCAGAAAATAACATACAAAGATGGGATAGAGGACGGGATCCTTGAGAAGTACAATGAGAATGGAAAACTGTTGTTAAGGGAAAAATATAAAGATGGTAATCTCGATGGAGTTATTGAATCTTTCTTTGAGAATGGACAACTTGAGCAGAAAATAACATACAAAGATGGGATAGAGGATGGGATCCTTGAGCAGTACAGTGAGAATGGAAAAGTATTATTAAAAGAAAAATATAAAGATGGGAATCTCGAGGGAATTGTTGAATATTTCTATGAAACTGGGCAACTGAAGCTGAAGAGAACATTCCAAAATGGGAAAAAAGACGGATCCTCCGAAAGTTATGATATCAATGGAATACTACGGGCAAGGCAGGCTTATAAGAATGATAAGCGGGTCGGACTAAGAGAGGAGTTTTATGCGGACGGAAACCTAAAAATGAAAGCATTTTATCAAAATGGAAAGAGATATGAGTGTGAAGGAGAGGGTTGTTCCGATAACTCAGATTCTTAAATTAATAAATGAATTGCATTACTAGAATTGCTACGAGAATAATTATGCGTAGATAAGGGTATTTAAGCTAGTTTTATTTCAATTGTATATTTATTGGGGTTATTTTTGGAAGGAGCAGATCTTTTTATGAAAAATAAGGAGAGAAAAGTAGAGGGGAAAATGCCAAAAAAATTGCTATTACTAAAATAGCTGCTTACTTATATAATGACCTGGAAGCAAAACTATCGGAGACTTAGAAGCCAAGAGCGCCAAAAATACCGCTAGTGATACCCTCCATAAACCCACTTGTCATGCCATCCGCAAATGCATTTAACCCGTCATTCAGAGCTGAACATCCTGTTCCTTCACATTTAATTCTCTCCCCTTTGTTGTATATTTCTGTCCGGATCAGTTCCCCGTAGGGGTCAAAGAACTCCCACTTTCCCTGTTGTTTGTTATCTCCAAAAAAATAACCGGACCCAAGAAGCATTCCATTTTCATAAAAAACCTCATGCTTTCCAATTCCTTTCCCATTTTTATAGGCACCTTTTTCTTTTATTCTCCCATTGGGATAATACTCTTTTAATAAACCCGTGTATGGAGTTGGGGTGAAGGGAATATACCATATTCCTTCCCTCTCAACTAACTTACTCACATGCGGTGTTACTGGAGAGCTCGAACTTTTTTGACTAAGGCCCATTCTACTCATATCTATCGACTCTATCTGCGCAAGTGCAGGACTAGGGAAAGCAATAAGGGCTGTGAGGAGTAATCTTTTCATGTCCTTCCCTTAACAAGAGACTAGTGGCTTGCCAAGGGCGGAGTTGTTGTGCAGATTAAGGGTAATGAAACATTTGACCCTTATCCTCACACTACTTTTCCCACTATTTTAGTATCCACTTACGTCTACAATAGATAATCAGCCCCATTTTATTAGGGTTAGTTCTTCACAAAACTTCCAGTAGTCATCAATGTGGTGCTGTTTTACCACAGAATACTTCTATTTAGGTACTACTTTTATATCAAACGTGGGTCATAACATGGGTCATTAATAGTTTATTAATATATTAAACTATATAAATCAGTTACTTAAATTAAGTTGATGGCGGAGACGAAGGGATTCGAACCCTCGATGGGCTTATGACCCATACTCCCTTAGCAGGGGAGCGCCTTCAACCACTCGGCCACGTCTCCGTTGGCGGGACTAGCGAAAAGAGTGAGGTGTAGCAAGCATTAATGGTGTAAAAAGTTATAATTTCATTATTTTTTGGCTTAGATGCACTAATTAGGTTTTTTTTATGTACTACTTTGGAAGAATTAGATAGTAATTATAATTAATAGATAGGCTTTCATGAGGTAAAATGATGGATAATTTAAAGTTTAGGAAAATTCTTATATTATTTCATTTATTAGTAGCGGGTTTCATGGCACCTGCTTTCATTTTAGTCGCAATCACTGGTGGTCTCCACATGGTAGGAGGGGGAGAAAAGCAAGATATTCAACCCATAATATTAACTGAGAACTCAAGTTTAGACTTTAACAGTAAAACAATTGAAGCGGATGTGAGGACTCTATTAAAGTCCGTTGGAGTAAATCATAATTTCGAATATCTTAAAAACAGAGGCACCTCGGCTCAAACGCGTCCAACCTCAAGGCAATATGTATCTTTCAAGATTTCAAATAACGAACTAAAAGCTGAATTGGTTACACCTAACTTCCAAAAAGCAATGATGGAAATCCACAAGGGTCATGGTCCAAAAATACTGCGAAGTTATCATAAGTTAGTTGCGCTTTTACTTTTTACTGTTGTCTTAGGTGGGATTTTGGTTGGCTTAATGTCGAAAATTTACAGAAAAAAAACAATTGTTTCTTTATTTTTAGGTTCTTTAATTTATGTATTGTTGATAATTTATGGTTAAGAGTTATACAAACTCTACATTTATTTCCTCAAGTCCATCTATTTGACCTAAAAGAATATCCCCCGGTAAGACTGCCCCCACGCCTGCGGGAGTTCCTGTGTAGATAAGATCGCCTTCTCTTAAATCCATATCATTTTTTAGGTAAGAAATGATTTCATTTATAGACCAAATTAATTTAGAGATGTTCGATTTTTGTACAATTTCGTTGTTTTTAAGTAATTTAATTTCAGCATTTTGTATTTTTACTTGATCGCTTGGGGTAATATTAGAGCATACTGCTGAATTCGGAAAGTTTTTAGCTCTTGACCAAGGACCGCCTTTAGACTTTGCGATTTTTTGCACGTCTCTTCTTGTCATGTCGAGACCTACAGAATAACCAAAAATTCCATTAGGTCCAATGGCTACAACTAGTTCGACCTCATAATGTAAGTTAGTAGTGTTTCTTGGATAAGGAATTTTTGAATAATTCTTAACTATTGTTTGAGCTGATTTAGTGAAAAAAACGGGCTCATCACGCTTTGCGTTGCCCCCCATTTCTACAATATGGTCGGCATAATTTTTCCCAACACAATATATTCTTCTCACAGGAAAATTTTCATGAGAATTCGCGACTGGAAGTGTTACTGGAACATCTGGTGCAAAGCTGTATTTCATAATATCCTCATTGCATAAACACCTATTAATCGCTAGCTTTAATAACAGAGGAGTACCACAATGCGCATTGTCGACATACCTATTGATAAGATCTACATACCAGCTGCTAAAAGAAAAACTTTAAATGAAGAAAAGGTTTTGCCCTTAGCAGAGGATATACTTGAAAATGGAATGGAGACACCGGTATATGTCAGAGCAGGCAAGGGAAGATATGTATTGCAAGAGGGACTGCACCGTGTGGAAGCAATTAAGCTGCTTGGAGAAAATATTATAGAAGCTCATATAGTACAAGCTAAGAAATTTTAATAATATCAATAATTTAAAGTAATAAATTAAATCATCTTAATTATTACTTTTCCCATGGCCTTTCTGCTCGTAAGTTCATCAAAAGCTAAGTCAAAATTATCTAGACTATAGCTATTGCTTATACGCGGGTTGATTTTTCCTGAAGCATAATAGGAAAGTATTTCCTTCATGTTGGTTTGGTGATCTTTTGGATATCTTGCCGTCCATGCTCCCCAAAATACACCACGTATATCGATAGACTTTAAAAGGGCTAAATTTAGAGGTATTTTGGGTATCTCCCCTGCGGCAAAGCCAATAACGAGATAACGTCCATACCATTTTAACGTACGCATTGCCGGTTCTGAATATTTATCACCAATTGGATCATATATTACATCGCAACCGCCTAGATCTTTGACACGTCTTTTTAGGTCTTCATCGGAGTAATTAATTAGCTCATCTGCTCCGTGTATTTTACAAATTTGTAGTTTTTCATTTGTTGATGCTGCTGCAATCACATTTGCGCCCATCGCTTTTCCAAGCTCCACTGCCGCCAAGCCAACGCCCCCAGCTGCCCCTAGTACAAGTAAAGTGTCGCCTTTTTTTAGTTTTGCCCGTTGTTTCAAAGCGTAATAAGAGGTGCCATAGACTAACGCTATGCCAGCTGCCTTATCGAAGGGTATGGTTCCAATTTTCCATACTAAATTTGAAGAACATACTACTTCAGTTGCGAATGCTCCGTTCATTACCATTGCAGCCACTTTATCACCTACTTTAATGTGTTCTACATCATCTGAAACCTCAGTAATTGTTCCAGAGCATTCTGATCCCGGAATAAACGGGAAGGGAGGTTTTATCTGGTATTTCCCTTCTGCCATTAATATATCAGGAAAATTTAAACCAGCAGCTGCGACTGAAATACGTACATGACCTGCCCGTAACTTTGGCGATGGCAACTCTTCAATCTTTTGGCTTTTATATGATTTGAACTCATGAATATTTAGAGCTTTCATGATATACTTTCCTTTTATTTATTGATTTTATTTCTGCTGCCTTTAGCAGGTGGAACCTCAGAAACTCCTGCAAAACATTGAGCTATGGTCATCCAAGTTGAGGCAGTATGTCCATAACACTTTAAATTTGTGTCCTTAATGTTTCTGCATTGAGTAACTACTTGGCTGAATTCTTCTGCGAGACCTGTTATTTTATTATTATTCTGTGGCTCATTCCATTCCCATATTTTTCCACTCGGAGATGTTAGTCTAACGTATGGTTTTGGGTTTGGGGGTGTTAATTTCTTTACCCTGAATGACCATGAATAGGTTGTAACCCCGATATGTGCCACATTTTTCAAGCCATCTGTATTAACTCTGTCCATCCCTAGTATATCGAATATTGCTTGTGAGTGAGCCCATGTTTCCATTTGCCTTGCTATTATGCAGCTTTTTACTGACATGTCAGGACCGCCCCATTTCACACGTTTCTGAGGGTTTGCAACCATAAAGTGCTCAACAACTTGTTTGTATCCATTTTGCCATGCATGAAAGAGACATTCCCCGGAGTTCAATTTTAATTTCTTACACCATTCTTTTTGTAATTTTTGATGGGTCTGCCCTCCTTGAAATACTTTTATGACTTCAACCATTAATTGATCAAATTTATGTGGTTCGTTCAATGTCCAAATGGCTGCCATATTCCAAAGATGTAAATGTGCTAAAATGTCAAAAATGGTCCACGTTTTGAACTGCGTCTCGGTATTATAATCAGGGTCCTCAAGTTTAATTAGAAGGGCCTCTAGTGCTTTACATTCATTTTCAAAGTCTACGGTTTCTTGCATAACTTATGTACTTGTATTTATTGAAAGAGTAGTTTTCTGAATATAACTATGTGCATACCAGAAATGAAGTTACAAGTTAATTTTGCCGTTGTTTGCTCTTTTAATAGCAGAGTTTAAGCATCTTTTTTAGTTGATATAAATAACTTCAGCTGAGTCCCTGAACTTCGTAATGAGACTTTCTAAAAATATCCATTGCACCAAGGAGAATTAATTTTTAACTTTTGATTACTATTAGAGGTACTAATGTATAAATATATCAACTTTAAATGTGGTTTATTTTGTTTTGGTATTAATACGATTGCAAAGTATAGCAGGAAAAAAGAGGACTTAGAGTGACTACGCTTTTAAATACGATTGATCATGTTTTCGCAAAAAAAGTGTGCAGTGAGCATCAGAATAAACCTGATGAACTTCTCGAAATTCTACATGAAATTCAAGTGCAGGAGGGGTTTTTATCTGATAGGGTTTTACGTACTGTATCGAAGTCTTTAAATTTATCCCGTGCAGAGGTGCACGGAGTTGTAAGTTTTTACCATGACTTTAAGAAAGAAAAGCAAGCTGAAAATGTAATTAAGATTTGCCGCGCTGAGGCTTGTCAGGCTGTGGATGTTGATAAATTGATTGCAGATGTAGAAAGTTACTATGATATAAAAATGGACAATGGGGGAGGTAAGGTATCTTTAGAAACCATTTTTTGCCTTGGGAACTGCGCTCTTGGTCCTGCAGTGCTTTATAAAAATGATTTATATGGCCGAGTTACCCTTAAAACAGTTCAAAAAATGATAGCTTCTACAAAAGGGGTAAAGGAGCAATGATAGTTAATGTTTATGTTCCGTGTGATGCAGCAGCTTTATCTGTTGGCGCAGACGATGTGGCAAATGCTATTCTGAAACATTCGAAGGGTAAAGTTAACATCATCCGTAATGGCTCTAGGGGCATGCTTTGGCTTGAACCATTGGTTGAAGTGGAAACACCAAAAGGACGCGTTGCATATGGCCCTGTTAGCGTAGAAGATATAAATTCATTATTCGCGTCTAATTTTCTTGAGGGCGGTGATCATCCATTATTGAATGGTATCACGGAAGAAATTCCTTACTTTGCCAATCAAGAAAGATTAACTTTTGCCCGAGTAGGAAAAATAGATCCATTAGATTTGAATGACTATCAAGCCAATGGGGGGCTATTGGGTTTAAAAAACGCGTTGAGTATGCAGTCAGATGAAATTGTTGATATAATAAAAAGTTCAGGTTTACGAGGCAGGGGCGGAGCTGGTTTTCCAACTGGAATAAAATGGGAGACTGCTGGTGCCCAGCCTAAAGGACAAAAATATATTTGTGCAAATGCTGATGAAGGTGACAGCGGAACATTTGCTGATAGGATGCTAATGGAGGGTGACCCTTTCTCCTTAATTGAGGGAATGATAATAGGTGCAAGGGCCATCGGAGCTGATAAAGGTTATATATATGTAAGGTCTGAATACCCGCATGCTATCAGTACATTGAAAAGTGCTATTGTTATTATGGAAGATGCAGGTTGGTTAGGAGATAATATCAATGATACAGAGACTAACTTTGAATTATCAGTAAGAATTGGCGCTGGTGCATATATTTGTGGTGAAGAAAGTTCAATGCTTGAGAGTCTTGAAGGTAAACGTGGCCAAGTTAAGGTTAAGCCACCTATACCAGCTATAAGTGGTATGTTTGGAAAGCCCACAATAGTAAATAATGTACTGACTCTAGGTTCAGTACCGTTTATTTTAGCTCATGGTGCTAACTCTTATGCTAATTTTGGAGAAGGGCGTTCAAAAGGAACTCAGCCATTCCAGTTGGCTGGGGATATTAATCGAGGCGGGCTAGTTGAAAAAGCTTTTGGAGTTTCAATGGAAGATTTAATAAATGGTTTCGGTGGAGGGACTAAGTCGGGAAGGCAAATAAAAGCTGTCCAAGCCGGTGGTCCGCTTGGAGGATATATTACCCCAGAAAACTTTGATGTGGCTATGGGATATGAAACTTTGGCTGAAGCAAAAACCATGCTTGGTCATGGTGGGTTAGTTGTTTTTAATGATACTGCAAACATGCTGAATTTAGCACGTTATGCCATGGAGTTTTGTGAGATTGAATCTTGCGGAAAGTGCACACCATGTAGAATTGGTTCAGTGCGTGGCAAAGAAACACTAGATAAAATAGCATCGGGAGAAAATATTGAAGAAAATATTCAAATACTTGATGATTTATGTGATTTGATGGAAGAGGCGTCTCTTTGCGCGATGGGCGGATTAACTCCGATGCCAGTAAGGACCGCAATGCGATTATTTCCCAATGAATTTAATAACCCAATAGTAGTGTCTTAGGAGCGTTCATATGGCCTTATTGACAGAAGTTGATTTTGGCACACCCAAGGTGACAGCCAACAAACAGGTAACATTGACAGTGGATGGAACTAATATTTCTGTTCCTGAAGGGACATCAGTTATGAGGGCTGCCGCTGAAGCCGGTATTAAAATTCCTAAATTATGCGCAAGTGATAATTTGAATGCCTTTGGATCTTGTAGACTGTGTGTTTGCACTATTGAGGGTAAAAGGGGAACGCCTGCTTCATGCACTACTCCTGTAGAAAATGGTATGAATGTAGTAACTAAGAACGACCAAATAACAAAAATCAGAAAAGGTGTTATGGAGCTTTATCTCTCTGATCATCCTGTAGATGCTTTATCTAAGCCTGGCGCGAAAGAAAGTGAATTTTTTAAGATGATTGAAGAAACAGGTGTTGTAAGTGTAAGATATGGTTTGGCCGGAGACTCACATCTTAATTCTGTAGTAGATGATACTAACCCTTATTTTGTTTTTGATGAAAGTAAGTGCATCTTATGTTCGCGTTGTGTCCGTGCATGTGATGAGGTGCAGGGAACGCTGGCACTCACGGTTGAGAATAGAGGTTTTAAATCCAAAGTAGCAGCTTCAATGAATGAGTCATTCATGGAGTCAGAGTGTGTATCATGTGGCGCATGTGTTCAAGCCTGCCCAACAACTTCATTGCAGGAAAAGTCTGTTATTGAAAAAGGTATGCCAGATGAAACTGTCTTAACAACATGTGCTTATTGCGGCGTGGGGTGTTCTTTTAAAGCTGAAATCAAATCTGGCGAAGTGATACGCATGGTGCCTTGGAAAGATGGAAAAGCAAATCATGGACATTCTTGCGTGAAAGGTAGATTCGCATATGGATATGCAACTCATGGAGACCGTATTACAGAGCCTATGATACGAGAAAAAATAACGGATCCTTGGAGAACGGTTTCATGGGAAGAAGCTTATGAATTCGCAGCTAAAGGACTTAAGTCTGCGCAAAAAATATATGGTATAAAGTCCATCGGTGGAATTACTTCGTCCAGATGTACGAATGAAGAAGTATGGCTTGTTCAAAGGCTCATCAGACAGGGATTTGGCAATAACAATGTCGATACATGCGCAAGGGTATGCCATTCGCCTACTGGATACGGATTAAAGCAAACCTTTGGTGAAAGTGCTGGAACACAAAACTTTGACTCTGTTATGGATTCTGACTGTATACTAGTTATTGGTTCTAACCCAACAGATGCTCATCCCGTATTTGGCTCTCAAATGAAAAAAAGACTTCGTCAAGGGGCTAGGTTAATTGTAGCAGATCCAAGAGGAATAGACTTAGTAAGATCTCCTCATATAAAAGCAGATTATCATTTGCAATTGCAGCCTGGAACTAATGTCGCATTAATAAATGGATTAGCACATGTCGCGGTTTCAGAAGGGCTTATTGATGAAGAGTTCATTAAAAGCCGTTGTGAGAGTGATAGCTATAAAGCCTGGGAAAAACAAATTTTAAACCCAGTTAACAGCCCTGAATCAGTATCTATAATCACTGGAGTTCCAGTCGAAGATATTGTCGGTGCTGGACGGTTATTTGCGACGCAAAAAAATTCGGCAATATATTATGGATTAGGGGTAACTGAACATAGTCAAGGCTCCACGATGGTAATGGGAATGGCTAATTTGGCTATGGCGACTGGCAATATTGGCAGGTCTGGTGTTGGTGTAAATCCAATGCGTGGTCAAAATAATGTTCAAGGGTCCTGCGATATGGGAAGTTTTCCTCATGAATTTTCAGGCTACCGATCGGTAGGAGATGATTCTGTAAGAGGTATTTTTGAAAAAAAATGGGGCAAAGAATTAGACGGTATCCCAGGATACCGAATACCTAATATGTTTGATGAAGCTATAGGCGGTAATTATAAAGGAATGTATATTCAAGGTGAAGACGTTGCTCAGTCAGACCCCAATATCAAACATGTCGAAGCTGCACTTAAGTCCTTAGACATATTAATTGTTCAAGACCTATTTTTAAATGAAACTGCTCGTTTTGCGCATGTATTTTTACCGGGAACAAGTTTCCTTGAAAAAGACGGAACATTTATTAACGCCGAACGCAGGATTAATCGTGTGCGGCCTGTGATGAAGCCTTTAACTGGCAAGCATGAGTGGGAGGTAACTCAAGATTTAGCTCGAGCAATGGGTATTGAAATGGGGTTTGTTAATTCGTCTGAAATATTTGATGAAATCGCTTTTTTAACTCCACAATTTGAAGGAGTATCATTTGATATACTTGATGAACATGGAAGCTTGCAGTGGCCTGTAAACAATAAAAATCCCGCAGGTGCTGAAGTAATGCATGTCGGAGAGTTTGTGCGAGGTAAGGGAAGATTTATACCAACAGAATATCAACCTACACCTGAGAAAACTAACCGTCGTTTTCCCTTTATATTAACCACTGGAAGAATACTTAGCCAATATAATGTTGGTGCTCAAACGAGAAGAACGGAAAATAATATTTGGTGGGAAGAGGATGTTTTGGAAATTCACCCAAGTGATGCGGAGACGCATGGTATAACAGATAGTCAATGGGTCTCCTTAACCTCCAGAAAGGGTGAAATTACACTCAAAGCTAAGCTTTCAGAAAGAATGGCGCCTGGTGTTGTTTATACAACTTTCCATCACCCAGATACGGGTGCTAATGTTGTTACTACTGATAATGTTGATTGGGCTACTAGCTGCCCGGAATATAAAGTAACAGCAGTTTCTGTGTCTCCCGCAAATCATAAATCAACTTGGCAAATGAACTATCAGGAAGAACTCTTAGAGTATAGAAAAATAGCAGAGCCTGCCGAATAAATGCTTTTCCCGGTAACAATAAACGGGACACCAAGCGCATTAATGCAGAATGTTGTTGCCGGAAAGAAAACATGGTTTGTTGCGGAAGAAATTCCAGTTGCGTTTGTTTTCAATCAAAGAAATTATTCTATTATGATGGCAACGCCCGATGACCTTGTTGACTTTGGACTTGGGTTCTCACTTTCCGAAGAAGTTATAAAGCATCCTAATGAAGTTAAATCTCTTGAAGTTTTACATTCGAAAAAAGGTATTGATTTAAAATTTAAGATTTCGATAGAAGCTATTGAAAAACTTGATATTAAGCAAAGAAAACGTAATTTAGTAGGCTCAGCAAGTTGCGGATTGTGTGGATTAGAAAGTTCAGAATCTTTATATAGAATTTTACCTAGTGTTGGTAAGGTAAAAATGAAAATAGATACTGCGAATGCGGAAAAGGCGATTTCTGCTTTACATGAAAATCAATTACTTAATTCCAAAACACATAGTGTTCATGCTGCGGCATGGGTTAATTCAAGTGGTGAAATTATAATAACCCGAGAAGATGTTGGTCGTCATAATGCTTTGGATAAGCTTTTAGGTGCTATGGCGTTACAATCAATCAATACTGCGAATGGTTATGTTTTGATGTCTAGCCGCTGTTCTTATGAAATAGTTGAGAAGTCAGCTAAGAGAGGCATCAAGGCAATTGTATCTATCTCCGGCCCAACGGCTTTTGCATTGCGCAAAGCAAATGAAGCAAATATAACACTCTATTCTCTCGATAAAAATAGAGTGATTGAGATTAAGTTATAATTTTTACTTATTTAGTTATTTTCTAGCTTGCGCTGTGAACAGGCTCATAATAAGGGCGGATTAATAATTATCGCGACGGTTGCGTCCCGCTCATAAGGTTAAATGGCATGAAAGCTGTTTTAGGATCCATTGGAGCTCTTTTATTTTCAGCCGCTATTTTACTAGCGGGAGGCGGGCTTTTAGGTACTCTTGTGGCAGTCAGTGCTGAACTTAATAATTTTCCATTAATTGCCATTGGTTTTCTCTCCTCAGCTTATTTTGCTGGATTTATGGGTGGGTGTATATTTACTCCTCATTTAGTTAAAAGAGTTGGGCATGTTAGGGTTTTTGCGGCACTTTCTTCACTTGTTGCTGCTTGTGCTTTAAGTCATATGCTTTTTGTGAATGTAGCAAGCTGGGCGATCTTACGAGCCCTAACAGGCTTCAGTTTTGCTGGTTTATATATGCTAATTGAAAGCTGGATAAATGAGCAATCTCCTTCCGAAAAACGCGGCCAAGTATTATCCATCTATAGGATGGTTGATTTGATAGCCGTTACTATTGGTCAATTCTTACTTAATGCTGCTGATCCCAAAGAGTATATATTGTTTTCAGTGGTGGCTATTTTAATTTCTTTGGCTATTTTTCCTATATCTTTGTCTACCTCAAAAGCCCCTATGGCGGTTACCTCAACTAAGCTAAATATTAAAAAACTTATAAAAATTTCTCCTTTGGCCGTCGCTGGGTGTTTCGCTGTCGGCCTATCCAGTGGAGCATTTTGGGCTGTAGCCCCAGTTTTTGTTCAAAAACTAGGCTACCCGGTTCTAATGGTATCAATTTTTATGAGTGTAGTTGTTTTTTCCGGTGCTATAATGCAATGGCCTATTGGTTGGTTATCTGATAAAATTGGCAGACGTATTGTTATAATATTCGTATCTGTTGGCGGGGCTGTAAGTGGTTTATTTTTATGGCAATTCTCACCTGATTCTATCTCTTTAATGATACTTGGTGGTGCGCTTTATGGAATGTTTGCAATGCAAATTTTTGGAATGTCAGCGGCACATGCCAACGATTATGCCATGTCTGATGAATTTGTTTCTGTAAACGGCGGACTTTTACTGATCTATGGAATAGGCTCTGTTATAGGGCCATCTGTTGCACCAGTCGTGATGACGTTTGCGGGACCATCTGCAATGTTTGCATACACAGCACTAATACAATTTTTATTAGCTCTATATGGCATTTATAGATTAACACAACGTGATGCTCCCAAGGAAAGTAATGATTATGTTGCTATGCCAAGACCGCGCGCTGCATTGTTAATATTAAGGTCTGACCCCAGAAATTTGCTGAGACGTAAAAAACGCAACAAAGCTTGATGATTGTATTTATATCTCCATAATTCTAAGCTTGCATAAAACTAATCCTGATGCATAGTTACCAGACGTTTGATAGTTAAATTTGTCATTATATAATAGGCGGCGATAATGGTTAGAATAAATCCAAAAAGCACTTCCGATGATCATTCGGGAAGCATTGATGAGATGAAAAAAATACTTAGTAATCAGAAGGCTTTGTTCATCAATGAGCCTAATATTGCGTGGTTAAAAAGAAAAGAAAACTTAAAAAAACTTGGTTCGATTATTAAAGACCATGAATCTGATTTCATAAATGCCATATCTAAAGATTTTGGAAATAGAGCTTCGGAAGAAACTATAATAGCTGAAATGTTAGTCATTCAAGGGGGTATAAACCATGCCCTTAAACACACCCCAAAATGGATGCGGACTCGAAAAGCGCCTACAGCTTTGCAATTCAAGCCAGCTTACAACAGAGTAATTCCACAACCTCTTGGGGTGATCGGCATTATGAGTCCTTGGAATTATCCGCTTCAGCTTGCTGTGATGCCCTTAATAGGTGCATTAGGTGCAGGTAATAGGGCGATGATTAAACCAAGTGAATATACACCTTTGTTCTCCAAATTATTAAAAAAGGCCCTAGGCAAAGTTTTTTCTGAAGACGAAGTTTACGTAGCCCTTGGTGGTGTAGATGTAGCTACCTGCTTTTCTTCTCTGCATTTTGATCACTTAATATTCACTGGTTCAACAAATGTAGGACGTATTGTTGCAAAATCTGCAGCAGCAAACCTGGTTCCTTGTACTTTAGAACTTGGGGGTAAGTCACCAGCTATTATTGATGAATCTGCTAATTTGAAAACAGCAGTAGCTAGATTGACTAATGCTAAATTACTTAATGCCGGCCAAACTTGTGTTGCTCCAGATTATTTGCTGATGCCAAAGTCTCAAGTTAGTGATTTTGCAAGTGCTATGATAAGCCAAGCAGAGACTTTTTATCCAGAGTTTGCAGGAAATAAAGATTATACATCGATTATTGCAGATTCCCATTATGCACGATTACAAAATTTACTTGAAGATGCTGAAAATAAGGGTGCCAAAATTAGAGTTGCTGGAAATGATGATAAACAACAGTTAGCAAAAGAACGACGAATACCACTGACTATTGTGACTGAAACAACTCCCGATATGAAAATTATGCAGGAAGAAATCTTTGGACCGTTGCTTCCAATATTGGAATCTGAAAGTTTGAACGAATCTCTTGAGTATATCTCAAAGCGAGATAGGCCACTAGCGTTGTACTGGTTTGGAAAGAATAAAAATAAACTTAACCGAGTTTTAAAAGAAAGTATATCGGGTGGAGTTACTATTAACGATGCCACCTGGCATGTAATTCAGGAAGATATCCCCTTCGGAGGAGTGGGTCCCTCAGGCATGGGCGCTTATCATGGTGAAGTAGGTTTTCGAACTTTTTCTCACATGAAAGGGGTATTCTTTCAAAGTAAGTTTAGTCAAGGAAGTAAACTTCACCCACCTTATGGTCCAATGGCATCTAAAATGATAAATCTAATGAAGAAAATAATGTAGGTTAAATTGGAATATGAAATCATATGATTATATTATAGTTGGAGCTGGCTCAGCTGGATGTGTTTTAGCCCACCGTTTAACTGAGGATCCAAATATATCTGTTTGTTTACTAGAGGCAGGGGGCACTCATAAACATTGGAGCGTCTGGGTACCTGCTGCAGCTATACTTAATATGGTTACTAAAAAACGTAATTGGTCTTTTGAAACCGTACCGCAAAAGGGCCTTAATGGAAGAAAAGGCTATCAACCTCGCGGTAAGATGCTTGGCGGTTCCTCTAGCCTAAATGCCATGGTTTATAATCGATGCCACCCAAATGACTACGATGAATGGGAAAAGCTGGGCAACAAAGGCTGGTCATGGAAGAATGTACTTCCATATTTCAAAAAGTCTGAAAATTATGAACCAGGTGAAAATGAACTTCATGCCCAAGGTGGATTATTAAATGTCTCAAAATTACGTAGCCCTGGTTCAATAAATGATATATTTTTTGAAGCAGCTAGAGAAAATCAGTATAAAATATTGGATGACTTGAACGGTGTAGTTGATGGTCCAGATTTTGAAGGTATGGGCTACTATGATGTAACTCACAAGAATGGAGAGAGATGGTCAACAGCTAGAGCTTTCTTAGATACTGCAATTGAACGTAGTAACTTAACAGTTGTAACGCACGCTCATACTGAAAAAGTAATAATTGAAGATAATGAAGCTAAATTGGTTAGGTTTAATGTTAAAAATAAGACTAATCAAATTAAAGCTAACAAGGAGATAATATTATCTGCAGGCGCTTTTGGTTCGCCGCAGATATTATTGATGTCAGGAATTGGTCCAATAGATAAATTAAAGCCTCATGGAATAGAGCAAGTTCATGAATTACCAGGTGTTGGCGAGAATTTACAGGATCATATAGACTATGTGATGGGATATAATTCAAATGTAAAAGATAATATTGGTTTTTCTGTTATAGGAACTTTTCGTATGATTGGTGAAATCTATAAATATATAACCAAGCGGAGAGGTATGATAACCACTAATTATGCTGAGAGTGGTGGGTATTTTTATACAGATAAATCAGAGCCTTCTCCAGATATTAAACTAACCTTTGTTCGTTCCGCTGTCGATGACCATGGACGTAAGTTGCATTTAGGGCATGGCTATAGCTGCCATACTACAGTCTTGAGACCTAAAAGTAGAGGCTCCTTGTGGTTGAATAGCTCTAATCCAATAGATCCACCCGCTATTGACCCTGCTTTTTTGGAAGATGAACGCGATATGGAAACATTATTCCGAGGTGTTAAGAAAACACAGAGTATTTTAAAATCACCTGCATTTAACCCCGTACGGGGTAAGCCATTTTATGCATCTGACACTGATGATGACACAGTGTTGAAAAAAGATATCAGAGACAGATCTGATACTGAGTACCACCCAGTAGGAACATGTAAGATGGGCCATGATAATATGTCAGTAGTTGATGATAGGCTTAGGGTACATGGAATAATTAACTTGAGGGTAGTCGATGCATCTATTATGCCAAATCTTGTCTCAGGTAATACTAATGCACCAACAATCATGATAGGCGAAAAGGCTGCAGATATGATCAAGCAAGATAATCAATAATATAGCATAACAAGATTAACAAAATTAGATTATTTACTTAAATAAAACCATAGTGGTATCCAAATAAAACTTAAGGTTACTATGCCTTTTATGGATTGATAAATAATCCATACCCAGAATACTTCTTTTTTATGAGATTTCACATAAGAAATAATTCGTATAGGATTGAAAATATTAATTTTTTTAAAATTTATCATATATAGCTTGTTAAGCAGTATTGATAGGTATTTTTAAATAATGTTTACCATTATCTTCAGCTTTGGGTAGCTTTCCAGCTCGCATGTTTACCTGAACAGAGGGCAACAATAACTTAGGTATTTTAAGTGTTTTGTCTCGCTTGGTTCTCATTTCCATGAACGAACGTTTATCTACACTGCTATTTATGTGGATATTTTTTCCTTTTTGTTCATCAACTGTGGTTTCCCATTTGTGATAATTACGATCTTTTGTTTTATAATCATGACAAAGGAATAACCGTGTATTTCCAGGCATTTGATAGATTTTTTGTACTGAATCATAGAGAGTCCCAGCATCACCTCCAGGAAAATCACACCTAGCTGACCCATAGTCAGGCATGAATAACGTATCCCCTATGAATAATGCATCTGATATATGATATGCAACACAAGCTGGCGTGTGGCCTGGTACGCTCATAACAGTTACATTCAAAGTGCCAATTTGAAATTTATCTCCATCATCAAATAATCTGTCAAATTGACTTCCATTCCTTTTAAAATCACTATTCTCATTATAGATTTTACCGAAAGCCTTTTGCACAAGAGGAAGATTGCAACCCATTGCTATTTCACCCCCAAGCTTACTTTTTAAAACTGAAGCCCCTGATAGGTGATCGGCATGAGCATGAGTCTCGAGTATCCATTGTGTTTTAAGGTTATTATTATTGATATACTTTACTATTTTTTCTATGGACTCGTTGGATGTGTATGCTGAATAAATATCATATCCTAATACTGAGTCTATGATTGCACATGATAAGCTTTTTGGATCAGAGACTACATAACTGACTGTATTAGTGTATTCATCGAAGAATGCTTTTATAGTAGGCTTTTGCAAAGATTTAATCCCTCGTGAAACTTTTTTAAGGCTAGGATCACTAAATAGTATATTTAATATATTTAGTATATTTAAATATTAGCTTTATTTATGCAAAAGTCTATTTTGCTATATATTGTTTTATAAGACTGGTAAAACGGAAGATGTTATTTTAGTTTGAGCTTAAAGGACGGGAACAATTGAATGCAGACTTTAATAAAAAATTATCTATATTTATTTTTATTATTCTTTCCAATTGAAGTAAATAGTAGCGACTATGTTCAAGTTCCACCGAATGAAATAATGGATTTCTATAGTATTGTATCTGAAGTATCGCCCAAAAGAATTTCACAGGACATTAATAGACTTGCAAACTTTGGTACCCGGCATACTTTGTCTGAAAAGGTATCCGACCAACGAGGGATTGGTGCGGCAACTCGCTGGATATATAGCGAATTTAAAAAGATTTCAGACTTATGTAATGGCTGCATTGAAGTTATGTATGTCTCCGATAGCGTATCAGGCGAGAGTCGTATCCCCTCTCTGACAGAAATAGTAAATGTCATAGCTATCCAAAGAGGGTCGGAAAGACCAAATGACTTTGTCATGATGTCAGGAGATATAGACAGTAGAGTAACTGACCCTTTGGATGGAATATCAGATAGTCCCGGTGCAAATGACAATGCCTCAGGTATGGCAGGTGTTTTAGAGGCCGCAAGAGTGCTATCCAGAAGGGAGTATGCAGGCTCCATAATTTACGCAGGCTTATCGGGAGAAGAGCAGGGGCTTTTCGGAGGAAAAATTGTTGCACAACACGCAATCAAACAAGGGTGGAATATCAAAGCAGTATTAAACAATGATATGATATCTAATATTGAAGGAATAAATGGGGTAATAAATAATTCTTCTGTCCGTATTTTTTCAGAGGGGACCCGCGCAAACGAAACAAAAAATGAGGCACTAATCAGACGCTTTACTGGAGGTGAAGTTGACAGCCCATCAAGAAACTTAGCACGATATATAAAAAAAATAGGTAATCAGTACATAGTGAATTTAGATATAAAACTCATTTACCGTCTGGATCGCTACGGAAGAGGAGGTCACCACCGTCCATTTAATGAAGTGGGTATACCTGCAGTAAGAATAATGGAAACTAATGAGCATTATGATAGGCAGCACCAAGATTTAAGGTCAGAAAATGGAAGAATTTTCGGAGATATTATGAGCGGTGTAGATTCAGATTATGCAGCAAAGCTAACATCATTAAATTTATTAACCATGGCCCAAATTGCTGGCGCTCCGCCAATACCAATAAATGTTGAACTTTCTGGTGCGGTAACAGCTTCAGCTAAACTAAAGTGGGATAAAGCTGAATTAGGATCAAAATTTAGTGGATATAAAGTTCATTGGCGTGAAACCTCAGAATCGGAATGGACAAATTCTAGGTTTGTAGGCGATGTAAATGAGTGGAAGTTTGAAAATTTAGTTATTGATAATTATTTTTTTGGTGTATCATCAGTTTCAAAGGATGGGTATGAAACTCCTGTGGTATTCCCTGGCGCTGCTGGAAGGTTTTAATAATTTTTAGCTTAACTTATAATAATGATTAAGGCCTGTTGGGTTAGTAGTATTTAATAATTGCATGATGAAAATACAAAAAAAACAGAAGTTTACAGTCAGTGTAGCACCTATGATGGATTGGACTGATAGACATTGTAGGTGGTTTCACAGAAAACTATCAAAGAATGCTTTGCTTTATACAGAGATGGTAGTTGCGGATGCGATCATTTATGGCGATAAAGATTTTTTGATATCATACAATCCAGAAGAGCATCCAGTTGCTTTACAACTAGGCGGTAGCGATCCCAAAAAACTATCGCAAGCAGCAATAATTGGTGAAAAATTTGGTTATGATGAAATCAATATAAATATTGGATGTCCATCCGAGAGAGTGCAATCTGGCAGGTTTGGCGCATGTCTCATGGATGAGCCTGAGCTCGTTGCGGAATGCTACTCTGCTATGCAAAATGCTGTAGATATTCCTGTTACTGTTAAGTGTCGACTTGGCATAGATAATCAAAATTTATCCGAAACTTTACCTAATTTTATAAGTATAGTGTCTGGATTTGGCTGTGAGCACTTTATTATACATGCTCGAAAAGCTTGGTTGAATGGTTTGTCACCAAAAGAAAATCGTACCGTTCCTCCTTTGCAATATTCAATGGTACATGAAATAAAAAATCAATTTTCAAATTTAGAAATTATTTTAAATGGAGGTCTTAAGAATATACTTGATGCTAAAAATAACTCATTAGGGCTTGATGGTGTTATGTTTGGTCGGTCTGCATACCAAGATCCTTGGATTTTAACTGAGGTAGACGAAAAATTTTATAAAGGGCCGCAATATTCGAAAAGTCGTTATGATTTAATTGAGGACTTAATTCAATATGCTGAGTCGAAACAAGAAAATGATAGATCTACTAAGTCGCTTGTCCGGCATATTATGGGATTATATTCTGGTCAGATGGGAGCGCGGACATGGCGCAGGGCATTGAGTGAGGGGATATCTAATGGTCTCAATCCGTCAAGTATAATCATAAAAGCTGCAGAGGAACTTAATAAGGCTAATAAGAATGCTCAGAGTCATTCATGATCGCTGAATACTTTTTATTAGTTTTTATTTTATTGTCAGTTGGGTTTTTATCTGGATTTAGCGCTGGTTTATTTGGAGTTGGCGGTGGTGCTGTAATGGTCCCAGCTTTATATTATGCTTTTAACGCCATCGGTGTTTCTGAAGCTTCAGTAATGCATTGCGCAATTGG
>Ga0206125_10002142_pt1 | contig 21286 bp, 12 predicted proteins | sample Helgoland_Spring_4_FD_148598 | JGI IMG/M metagenome (GOLD analysis project Ga0206125, IMG submission 148598) | Pelagic subsurface seawater microbial communities from Kabeltonne, Helgoland, North Sea - Helgoland_Spring_Bloom_20160331_1 | ecosystem: Environmental > Aquatic > Marine > Epipelagic ... | reverse complement strand
AAGATACAGATACAAATGAGTACGTAGTTCCATTTTCAGACCCATACACTAAAATAAGTGCAGATAATATATCTAGCTATTTTGATGTAGAAATGGCTGGATTGGAACCAGAAAGATATTATACTATATTGATTAAATCCACAGTAGGTGGTACAGTAAAAGTATTTGATGAAGATATAATGTTTAAAGTAATTAATGGATAATGGCAAATTATAAAAATTCCAGAACAAGTCCTAAATCAAAATCACCAACATTTAATAGTAGGGGGGCAATGTCTTCTACTATTAAAAATACAAAATCTTTAACTAGTAATTCAAGTGCTATGGCACCTGGTAGTTTACCAGCTCCAGCTATGCCAGCAACTGATGGTCCTCAAAAATATCCTACTCAACCTTATCTTCCTGGAGATTCTTCTGGATTAATGAGAGAAGCATTTATCAAAAAACAATTTGATGATACTATAAATACTGATTTTACAGAATTAGGGATAGCAAATAAACCAGATCCATCTACTTTTGATCCTAGCTTGGCTACCGTAGGAGATTTTTTTACCATATACCAAACACTATTTTATCAAATACCAAAAGAAGGAGCTGTTAACTCTCATCAATTTTTAATTGATTCAAGTACTGAATATACTCAATATATAGCTCAAAAAGAAGAAATTGAAGAATTACTTGATGAAATAAATACATTAAGAGAACAAAATTTAGAATTAGTAGAAGACATTAATACAGTAACAGCACAATTAACTGATGCTTTAGCAAATCAAAATAATTAATAGTGATGGATGAAAATATAAATCAACAAAATAATATTACTACATCAGAATATTCATCTTCTGTATCTATAGTAGATCCATCTACTTTATTTACTGATGGTTATGAATTATCTAATTCAAATGTTATAGAAAGTGTAGAATATATTGGTCAATTTATCCAAGATGTAAATAATATTGAATTTTATATATATGATTCAAATAAAACTCTTATATATTCAGATTATGATTTTGCTGGGTACACTTCAGTAGCAGTAGAAGATACTGAAGTATTATATGATCCTAAAACAGGAGAAAGTCCAGTATTAGTTACAGAAATAAATTTACAACCTGAAAGAGATATATCAAATGAGGGTTTTAATAATGGTGAAATATATGCTGTATATAATTTTATAAATTTAGAGTTAGGTTCATCTTTAACAGTTCCATATTATTTAGCAGAAATATCATCAGATAGAACAGAAATAAGATTAAAATCAAATTTAATTTCAACAAGAGAAATGAAGACTACTTCTCTTGCTTTAGAACAAAACATAAAAGGTGGAGATACTTTTGATGAAATTTATATTTCATTTGGTAATAATGAATATCATATAGCTGTAAACATAAAATATGATGATAGTTTTATTTCAACAACATCTCTAGCTGATACTAAAATAAAATCAACAAATGCAATAGGTCAAGCTTCAATTTTACTAAAATTAATTGACCCATTACCTCCAAAATATAGTTTATTAGATGAACTTTATGTAGCTACAAAAACAGCAGAAACAAAAGCATATTTAGTAAATTTTGTAAATGATTTCTTTAGTGAAGATAATATAATAGCATTAAAAGGCCCTAATTCAAATTTAAAATTAAATGATTTTGTTAATACACCAGGTATTCCTCAAAATAAAAACCAATTATTAGCTACTAAATCTTCAGGATCAAAAGATCAATTATTAGCAACATTAAAAAATAAAGGAATAACATTAACACCAAACTATTCAACAGGTTCTTTTAATGATTTTGTTAATTTTTCTTCTGCTAAAGCAAGAGTAAGTAATTTTGTAGAAAAAGTATCAAGAATACAAGCATATGAAGCTGATATAAATACTATTTCTCAAACAACTGCTTCAAATGCTGGAAATATTCCTGTATCTGAAAGTATAGCTAGTTTATGGACAAAAATAGAAAATGAAATAGTAGCTTTTGATGGTTTTGATTATTATCAATATTATACTACAGGGTCAGATGCTTATCCTAAAACAGGAACAGTATTTCCTTTACAATTATTAGCTACACAATCAGCAGCTGCTCAAACATGGATAACAGCAACAGAAGCTTCAGCATCTGCTTATGATGAAGATAATCAAAATTGGTTATATTATACAGTTCCAGATTTTATTAAAGAAAATACTTCAAATGCAAATTATTTAGAATTTGTAAATATGGTAGGTCAATCTTTTGATGAAGTGTGGTTATATACTAAAGCAGTAACTAAAAAATTAAATACAACTAATGATTTAGAAGAAGGAGTTCCATTATCTTTAGCTGATGATATGATAACATCTTTAGGATATACTGGATTTGGAAATAATTATAATAATCAAGACAATTTTATAGGTTTAATTGGTAATGATAATGGTAGTTATGTACCACCAACAGGAAGCCAATTAATAAATCATTATATAGCTGTTAATGGAAGTGGGGGTGGAATTATTAATTATTGGGACCCAGGATATACATTTGAGGATTATGTTCAATCCTTCCAAAATACAGGTTTTCCTTATCCAATTGATAAGGTAAGTAAAGAAATATTTAAACGTCTTTATCATAATATGGCTTATCTTGTTAAAAAGAAAGGTACAGTATCTGGTTTAAGACAATTAATTAATATTTGGGGTATTCCTAATACTATATTAAGAATAAATGAATTTGGGGGTAAAAATAAAGATGAACAAGATGACTATGATTTATGGTACCAAAGATATAGCTATGCATATAAACCAGTTCCAGAAGAAACTAATTATGCTAGTTCATCTGTAAGAATACCATGGCAACCTTTATATAGAAATTATATAGATTCACATAGTAGACTAATAGCAAGTGATATTACAGCCGTAGGTGGTCCTATTAATAATGGAGCAGGATCATTAAGTGTTACATCAGCAGCAGCTTATGGTGTAGATACTTCTTTTACAGTAACAGGTGGTGGAAGTGGAGGTACATTAACTTTAACTTGTGTTAATGGAGATATTACAAAAGTAACATTAATAGCAGGTGGTTCAGGATATTCAAGAAATTCAGTAGTAACAATAACAGGGGCACAAGTAAATGCTTTAAATGATGGTAATCTTTTAGCTGGGTGGAGTGGTACATCTACTTTCCCAATAACTAGTGCTAATTTAGGAGCAGAACAAATAGTACCTGATGGTTTAGGATTTAGATTTAAAACAACAGGTTACCCATCATCTTCATTTGGGGGTAGTTATGACTCACAATCTTTATTTATTAAAAAATCAACTAATGTAGCTGCTGATGCAGATTTTGGTATAGCATTATATTATACAGGTTCAACATCAGGTTCATATACAGGTTCAACAAGTAATGCATATGTGGATTATGGTGAAATGAGATTCTTTATAAAAGGAGATGCTAATGGAGGTGGTACAGCGATGTCACCACCTATTTATCTACCTTTCTTTGATAAAGGATGGTGGAATGTACAACTCCAAAGAGATCAACATCCAATTGTAACTAATAATAATGAAAATACTACTTATACTTTATATGTTGCAAATAAAATTTATGATGGTGCTGATGGTAACCAATTAGGATTCCAAGGATCAGCTAGTATTTATGTAAATATAAATAATGGATCCCCTCCAGCTGGTGGTTTTCCTGCAAATGTTAATTCAGCATCTTTAAATAAATCTTGGAATGATTTTTCAATTGATTTAGCTCAATATGGAGCTGGTGCTTATTTAGGTGGGTGGGGTAATACATTAGCAAATGGGACAACAGGTAGTATAGGAACTTTATCTGCAGGAGGAACAAAAGGTGTTAATAATGCAGGAAAAAACTTTTCAGGATCACTTCAAGAATTTAGGTATTACTCACATGATATAAGTCAATCTGTATTTAATGATGCTGTAATGAATCCTGAATCAATTGAAGGTAATTTTATAACAGGATCAGAAAGCTCATTTGACATAGTTAATTTTAGAGCACCATTAGGTAATGAATTAGAAAATATATTTACATCATCTGTAGCAACTCAAAATATTGAAGTAATAAAATCAGTACATCCTGCAATTACAGGTTCTTCTCCATTATTAATTACAGCTTCATTTTGGAATCCTACATTTGATCCAATAGCGTTTCCATCAACATTAACTTCTAGTTATGATGTAACATATAATGCTAATTCATCAACTAGAACATATAGTGAAACAAATGTAGAAACATATTTCTTAGATCAACCTTCAATAGGAATAAGAAATAGAGTAAGTAATAAAATAAAATACTCAACTAATTTAAATTTTGGTACAGTATTATCCAATAAAGTTAGTATACAACAAGATCCACCTATTAGTCAAAGTTATACTGACAATATAAATTCTTTAGAAGTAGCATTCTCACCAACAGATGAAGTTAATGATGATATAATCCAAGCTTTAGGATATGGTTCAATACAAGAAGTAATTGCAGATCCTAGATTTAGATCTTCATCAGCTGATACTTATCCTGGTTTAGATGCAATTGCCAAAGATTACTTTAAAAAATATACAAATAGAAACCAAATTGATTATTTAAGATTAATTAAGTTTTTTGATGATTCATTATTTAAAGCGATTAAGAACTATGTACCTGCACGTACAAGTGTGTCTACAGGTATTGTAGTTAAACAAAATATGCTTGAACGCAATAGATACCGAGAGCCACAGGTTGATATAGTTACTACACAATCTTACTCTCCAACAAATAATCCTTTAACAGCTAAAAATTTAGAATTAACAGGTTCAATTACAACACATCAATTGTGGGATCCAGCATTACAAAAAACATATTATTCATCTTCTGATGTTTATACTTTTAGTGGTGGAGCAGGAGGAAGTGTTAACCCTTATAATATTGAAGAAGAAGGTGGAGGTTTATTTATATTAGAAAATGATGATCTTGATTTAACTTCAACTCCAAAATCAATATTTGACACTGCACCTTTAGAAGTAGCAACAAGAGATATAGTTTTAGTTGACTCTGGTTTAGCTTCAACTGCAGCTGCTGTTTCTCTTACTTTTAATAATAACTCTACAGGAATTGCAATTGCACCAGCTTCTGGTGATAGTGATTTAGAAAATCGTGCTATAACTATAATATCTGTAAATCCTGCTGGTGGTTTTATTACTAAAAAATATGTTACATCTAATGATGCTTCTTCTACTGGTGATTTAGCTGGTACTTCTAATCAATTTGTTTTATACTATGCCGGTGGAACAGGAACACAAAATAGTCAACAATTTTTAGCTGCTGTAAATTCTGCAAATGGTCAAGGATCAGGAGCTGCTACTCCTACATTAATAGTAGAGCAAGCTTCAGCAAATAGAGTAACATTAACTCAAATAAATGGAGGTACTGAAGGTAATACTACAATTTCTTATGGGTCACAAATACTTAGTACTATAGGTAGAGTTTCTTCTGCAGGAGGTTCTTTATCACTTTCTGCAGGTGGTATTAATTATGGAAATACTCAAACCTATTCAGATTCTGCTACTACTAATTCATCAGGTACTGGAACTGGTCTTCATGCTACTGTTACTTCAAATGCAGGAGGAAACTTAACATCAATTTCAATTGGTACAACTAATAAATTTACTAATTGGGGTTATGTTGTTAATAATCTTTTTACTATAGATGATGCAAATGCAGTTGGATCTGCTGGGTTTGGTAAAGTTGAGACTATAACACCATTTTTTGATTCTAATCCTACTGCATTTGTCTCAGGTGCTAATGTTTATGGTCAATTTTTAAATACACCTGATAAATCAGTTCAAACACCAGTTTATATTGATTATGATTTTGTTGCAGCTGGTTTTGCTTCTACAGCAGTAACTATACAAGCTTCTTCAAGTAAAAGAGGTATAGTTATGACTAATACTACAACTTATACAACTGAAAACCCAGTTGGTAGTATTTTAGAAGATTCATTATTTGATATACATCCAGGAGAAGATATGTATATGCTAATATCTTCAGTTCCAGATAGAACAATTGAAGATTATTCATTAATATTAGGTGAAAATATAACAATTACAACAGCTTTAGCAGCTGAAACTACAACAGCTTCACCAACTTTATTAATAGATAATCTTACTGATGATAATGTACCAGTAGTAGGTGCTACAGTAACAGGACCAGATATTAAAGCTGGTGTAGTAACTGTTTTAGGTGCTATAACAGCAGCAGGATCAGGGTATACTAATGGTGCTGCTCAAATTTTACCAACAACAGGAGCAGGAGGAAATAATTTAACATTAAATGTAACAGTAGTTAATGGCTCACTTACAACAGCAGCAATTTCAGGAGCAAATAATGATGGAACAGGATATACTAATGGAGACATAGTAACTGTTATAGGTGGAAATAATGACGCAAAAGTTGCTATTACAACAGCAACAGCAAAACCAACTTCAGTTACTGCTTTTGATCCAACTAATAATAAAGTAACATTTAATACAAATCAAACAGTAGCAGATAATACAAAAGTAACATTTACAGTACCAAATGTAATACCAGATAAAGATACTGTGCCCGTTTCTCAACAAGGATATTTTGTATATAACACAATGTCTTTAGGTGTAGATACTATGTGGGATGGTTATCAAAGACAATTTTATAATGGAGAATATAGTGGTAGTAATATAACAGTAGATTTTAGAGAACAATATAATCCTTACAGAAAAGTTAAGCCAAATTCATTACCAGTATTAGATGATACTATTACAGTTGCTGCTCAAGCAGCTTATGTTTCTCAAAGTAATACTGCAGGTGGTGCAGTCGCCTTCTTTAATCCAATTTCTTCTCAAAATGAATTTACATATACCACAGCGCTTTTAACTGGGGGAGACACTACTACATTAAATTTCCCAATATCAGCTTCCATAATACCAAATCAAGATTATCTTTTAACTTTTGATATTACTCAAACTGTTAACTCAAGCCCAGGTACAAATTTTGCACAGTTTGACCCAACTTCATTAGTTAATAATGATAGTGGTATACAAATAAGAGTTAGTAGTAGTATTAATAGAAAAATAACACCAGAAACTAATTTAGGAGGAAATGTAACCACAATATCGTTATTATCATCAGGAAGAGGGTACACAACAGGTACTTCAGTTTTTACTACAACAGGAGCAGGAGATAATAATTTAACAATAAACACAACAGTAGATGCTGATGGTAATGTTACTGGTGGAACAATTACAGCAGCAGGAACCGGATATGCTGTAGGTGATATTGTAACTTTAGTAGGAGGATTTTCAGGTGTACCATTTAGTACAGTAGCTCAATTTACTATTACAGCAGCAACAGCCCAACCTTTTGGTTTAAATGTGATATCTGCTACAGCAGTACCTATTTCTGCATCTTTTACAGGAGCAAATTTTAATACAACTTATCGAAATGATAATCAATTTGTACCTTTATCATTTACAGCTACTGCAGGAGTTGCCGGAGTAGTTTCAAATATAAAAGTTGTAGGTGTAGGAGGAGAATATGGTAAAGTAAAAGCACCAATTTTCTTAACACAACAAGATCAAGGATATGATAATCAAGCAGATCATGATAATATGGGGAATGAGGATGCTCAAGGAAATATAATTACACCTATACATTTAATTGAAAATACTGAAAGTGTAATACTTAATAATTCTGATTATAACCCTTTAAGTAATAATGCAAATATTAATAGAAGTAGTAGTCATAGATTTGTTCTTTCATATGGTTCAGATCAAACAACACCTCAAAATTTCTTACAAGTAGTAACATCATCATATTACCCAACATCAATTTCAGGTTCATTTCCTGAAAAAGCAGATGTGCCTGATAGTAATTATACTATGCAAAGTAGTGTTAATTCTAGATATGCTGGAGCTAAATTAACAAGTTTAACTTATAATTTCTTTACACCTTCAGGTTCAGTAGGAGTAAATACTCAATTAACAATTCAACCTGTAAATTCAGAAATTAATCAAGAAGGAGAAAAAGTAGCTAAGAAATTTTTAGATAATTCTGTTACTTCATCTTTTGAAGAAAAAGGATTAGGACAAGGAAATCCAAGTTGGAGAGGAGATGATAGACAATATAGTGGTTTAGCTACAATTGATAAACATCCTATTTATATGGCTCGTTTTGAAAGTTCATATGAACAATTAAATTTATATGGTTCTTACCAATTTAATATTGATCAATTAATACAAATTCCATTTGAAGATATTACAGGACAAGAAGTAACTCCTAACTCAATAATAATAGATGGATCAAATGAAAATAAAAAGGTAGTATCTTCTGTATTTGAAAAGAAAAGACAAGCATCAGTTACTTATTTAAACCCAAAAACAAGAACTATAGATTATACTACTATGCAAGTAGGTAATTATTGTATAACATCTGGAGCTACAAATTTCTTAACTATAAATTCAAATGCTAAAAGTAGAGTATCTTCTTCATTAGCATATGAATATACATTAGGAGGTGAACCTCCAACAGGAAGTAGAGCACAATTAGCTGACACAATACAAATGGTAACTGCAAGTATAGTTGAAGCTGATACTGAACTTACAGGAGTATTAAAACTTCAAGCTTTTACAGCAACAGCACCTTTCCCTACTTCAAATGCAACAGGTCAAGGTGTTGTCACTATAACAGATATACCTTTAAATTCAATAGGAGGAGGTGGTAGTGGGGCTTTAGCAACAGTAGTATTTGCAGATAATGGAACTTATACATCAACTACTATTACTAATGGAGGACAAGGTTATCAAGCTGGAGATATACTTCAAATTCCAAATCAAACAATGATAGATGCTGTTACTAATGCTGGTTTTAGTGATCCAGAAGGAAGACCTATAAGTATTAAACCGCCTTTAAATTTTACAGTTTTAGCAGCAAGTTTACAAAGTGTTTCTAATATAACTTCAGTTACAAATGGATTTTTATTAAGTGGTAGTTTAACTACAGATCAAGATTTTGGTGGTTTATCTCAAGCTAATGTTTTAAATACTGCAAGTATTGGTGATTTAGCTCATCCAATGAATGGAAGTCAATTACCAACTGATTATCTTCCTATTTCTTATAATGCTACTCCAGTAGGATCTTATACTAATTTAGAAACAATTACATCAGGTCCTGGAACAGGAATGACTTTAGACTTTACGGTAGCAGCAGAAGTACCTAATCTAATTACAGCAACCACACTTGGTACCGTTTTTCCAGATGGAGTTGATGTAATTTATGAGACAGGCAATACAACAGGAACTGGTGTTGGTATGACTGTTAAACTTACAGTTGCAAGTAATGTTCCTGTACCATTAACAGATTCAAATGGAGTAGAATATTTTGAAATTGCTAATCCAGGAAGTGGATATACTGTAGGTAGTCAATATTTTATTACATCCCCAGGAGGAGGTACTAATGCTGCAGGAGTAGTAGCAAATTCTCAAACAGCAGTAAGTGCAGTAACTATAAATAACCCAGGTATTGATTATTCAATAGGAGATACTGTTTCAGTTACTCCAACAACAATGGTAGTTGCAGGTATGATTCCTACAGCTGGAACTGGTGCTCCTAATTACACCACAAAAGTATTTTCTTCTTCAGATATACAATCTATAACAGGTCAATATTTTGTTAATTTTAATCCATCTCCAATATCTTCATCAGAAGCTTCTAGTATTTTTACTCAACCAACTGTACCAGAAACACAACAGTTATTAATAGGAGGACCTCAATTAGCTGTTCATCATATGTACAATACAACTGTTTCAGCTTCACTTTTTGCAGTAAATACAAATGAATTAGGAACTGGTCCTGTAGGTACTAGTACAGGACCTTTAACAAGATTATGGACTACATCAGGATCAATAGCATCAGATCCAGAAAATTATATGGTTTGGAATCCAGATGGTTCAGATTGTAGTAGTTATCAAAATACAAATACACCATTTTTAATACAAAGAGGAGATGTAATTAGAGTTGAAGGTTTAAAAAATACTATTAATGATGCAAATGTTTCTCAATCTACTGCCTTTATAGAAAATTTTACAGTAGAAGAAATTCAAGATTATTTTTATACTTCTTCATTTAGTGAAGATGCACAAGATTTAGGTGGTTTACAAATGAGTTTTGTTACTCCTGGAACAATACCTCCACCAGTACAATATATTCAAGGGTGTTCAGGTCAAGGAGGTTCTGTAACATTTTCAGCTACTATTGGTACTCAAGATATTACTACAGATGGAAATGGTAGTGGTGGAACAATAACTTTTGTAACATCAGTAGGCGCAAATTGTCCTGGTATAGTTTCTTTTACAATTACAGGAGGTTCTGGATATGCAATAGGAGATAAAATTACTATTGGAAAAACAGCTGGATTAGATTCTAATAATTATAGTGGTGGTAGTGCTCCAGTTGGTGCACAGTATGTAATTATAATAGTTCAAGTAACAAATAGTGATATAATTGATAGTAGGTTTAATAATGATTTTACAATTGGAGTTGATACTGGTGCTACGACTGCTAATAGTCCTGTATCAGGATCACAAACAGGTTATCATCTTTATGAAAAAGGTGAAGTTGGATTTACAGCACCTACATTTGTAAAAGTATCACCTGACCCAGTAGAAACATTAAATGGAATAAATAATGGAGAAATAACTAAATTTACTATAAGAAGACAAATAGAAGATGAAACGTCAGTATATCTTAAAGGTATTACTCCACCATCAGGATCATTAGGAGTAAAAACTCCATCAGGTCAAGGATTTTTATTACCTAGAGATCTTTCACCTATACAAAAATCTAATGCATTAAACATAATTAATCAATTAAAAGCTAAAAATGCATTTGATAAACCAATTGAACCAGGTGTAACAAGATCATAATAAAATAAAATAACTTGGAATAGAAATAAAAAAATTATATATTTATAACTAAAATAATACAGTAATGGGATATTTAAATAACCAGGTAGTAACAGTTGACGCTATCTTAACTACAAAAGGAAGAGAATTACTAGCAAAAGGTGATGGATCTTTTCAAATAACACAATTTGCTTTATCTGATGATGAAGTAGATTACACTTTATACAATCCAAACCATCCTTCAGGATCGGCTTATTATGGTGAGGCAATTGAAAACATGCCTTTATTAGAAGCATTTCCAGATGAAACTCAAATGATGAAGTATAAGTTAGTTAGTTTAGCTAGAGGAACAGCAGTAATGCCTTACTTAAACTTAGGTAGAACAGATTTATCAATTAGAAGTGGAGTAGTATTTAATATAAGCCCAACAACATCTAATTATGGAAATGATGGAGCTGAACCTTCAGGATACCAATTTACAATATCAGATGCTAGAGTATTTAATAGCTTTAATGGCTCAGGAGGAAATGAAATGAATAATAGTAATACTGTAATAACTAATGGTACTGCAACTTCTCAAACTGTTGTTGGAACTAGTCTTAATGGAAATGCAACATCTGTTCCAACATTATTTTCAGGTAATAGTTTACTATATGCTACATTAACAGTAATAGGATTAGATTCAGGAGCAAGAGCTCAATTACCAGTAATTATTGAGTATGCAGTACAAACAGGAACAACAAGAGCAACAGCAGTAGCTTAAAAACAATTAATAAAATAAAAAAATGGCAGACCCAATAAGTAGTAGAACATCAGCTAGAACATCAAATACTTCAAACCCAAATGCAAGATTAGCTAATCCAGCATTAACACAAGGAGGTGCTTATGTATTATTAGGCCAAGGTGATTTAGTAGTTAGTAATGACTCAGTAACTGCACCTATGTGGAGTGATAATAATCCTAACTTAACTTTCTTTTATACTTCATCAACTCAAATATCTAGTAATGTACAAGAATATTATACATCAGTTTTTCAAACAGCTTCAACAGAAGTATCTGCTGAAATACAATTTGATGTAGCTTATGGTGATAAAGAAGGTAGTGGAAGCCAATTTTTAAACAATCTAGTAACTGGATCCTCTCCATCAAGAACAAATTATGGTCAATATAGAAATTTAGTATTAGGAGATGAAAATGCTAATTTTATATTTGCAAATTCTACATCTTCTTATTGGTATGCAATGCCAATTGAAAGAGCAAGATATAAACAATCTATACTACCAGGAACATGGACATTAAAATTAGGAGGATATAATAGTCAATTATTAACATCAACTATAACAACTCAAAATGTTTTAGATCCTTTATCATTAACAGTAGTAGCAGGTACTTATGCTACAATTGCTAATAGTGATCTTGTATGGACTGATTCTAGTGGAGTAGCAATAGATTTAACTACAAATAATCCAAATGTACCAATATTTACAGGTACTGTAAATCTTCAAGCATTAACATCAACTGGTTTTACATCAATAACATTTTCTAATAATTCTTCAAGAAATATAAGAGCTGGAATGTTACTTAAAATATTAGGTACAGGAGTTGGTGGTGCAGATGGAGTAAATGATATCTATATAAGAATAGATGGAAATTGGATGGGTGGCACTGCTGGTAGTGCAGCCGCAACATCTACAATAACATTAACAGATGATAGTAAAATAGCATCAACAGTACAATTTACTGATGCTGGAAGAGTTTTTCAAATAATATCAGGTTCAGCAGGTGTATTAGGAGGTAATCTTAAAAATGTAAATGGTTATACATCTAATTCAGGATCATATGGTTTCTTATTACCAGACATTAATACATTAATATTAAATGGATCTGCTTTAGATGCAATACCAGAAGCAGGAGGAATTAATTTTGGAACTAGTAGATCATTTGATACAAAAGGTGAAAATGCACTTAGTTTTGTAAATGCTTTAAATAGAGGAGTTTCTAACGGAAATCCTGGAGTTGGACAATTTACTATAAATTCAAAAGAAGATTTATCATCTGATTATATATTTTGTAGAGCAAGAAATTCAGAATATAACTATTCAGCTAATCCATCATTTATCTCATCATCTACAGGAGCAGTTTTATTTTCTTCATTTATTGAAAATCCAACAACATACATAACAACAGTAGGTTTATATAACACAAATAATGATTTATTAGCAGTAGCTAAATTATCAAGACCATTAGAAAAGAATTTTACGAAAGAATTACTTGTACGAGTTAAATTAGATTTTTAAGATGAATGGCTGTTTACAAACAATTTAATACTAATGAAGTAGTAGTCTCTCCGTTTAAAGCTAATAAACGTTTTAGGTTTGAGAACAATCAAGTTTCATCCTCAGATGTACAAATCGAATATTATCAATCACAACAAGGTACTTACCTATCAGGATCCTATGATACAGGATTTAATACAATGCAAGATGGTGTAACTGTTTTTAATAGTATTAAACAATTATACTATTCAAATTATTTAACAGCATCTACAGGAGATCCAATGCCCACACAAAGTTTAATTCCAGGACGAATAAGTCCAACAGGAAATAGTTTAGGGTTTGATCAGTATGTTGGTAATACTACTGGTCCTAGATTTGAAAATTTTTTACAATCCTCACTAACACAAGATAGAAAATTTGCTCAATTTTCAGCATCTAAAGCACCACAAGGATATGCTGGGACAGATACACAAATATCTCAATCTGCAGTAGCAGATTTTCAAGCATTTATTAGTGCAACTGAATTATCTTTTGCAACATTACCAAATTTATTAGCTAAAGGAATTAATGAAACTTATATTTTATCTCATGTAGAATATACAGGAGGTAATACATCTCCTTTTACATTAACAGCTGGTGGAGCAGTAACACCCGTAGTATCAGCTAGTCAATTTGTAGAAGAAAGAATTAATCCTGATGTAAATGGTACTTTAAGTGGATTAACATTAAAAAATAATACTTTAATTACTATAGTAAATGGTAATGCAGTAACAAATGATGATATTACATTACATTATATTCAGGCTCCAAGAGGACCTTCTGTAATATCTATACCTTCAATGTTATATGGTGAAGCAATTCAACCATCTTCATTCCAATTTGAGTATACATCTTCAATTAACTTTACACGTAGTATAGTTGATGATGATGGGCAAGGTAATTTAATAGTAACACAATCAAATTCAGCAGGAACAGCTTTCTTTTCAGGAAGTGTAGGACAGATATTTTATTCACAAGGTATAGCTGTAATAACAGGACCAGATAGTGGTAGTTTAAGAGAATTTGCTCATAATGTAGGATATAAAAATAACATGAATCCTAATATAATGTCATCTTCATTATCATACTCATCTTCAATTACAATAGATGAAAACCAATATAAATGTGTAGTAAGGGATGGTGAATTTACCTCAACAACTAATCCATCAGCATTAAGACCCCCAGGAGAATTAACCCAAACTAATAACCAATTATTTAAATCTTTTGATAAAGGAAATATATCACCAGCTGCTGGTACTTATAAAATTCTACCTCGTAATATAGTAGGCAATGCAAGAGCAACAACATTTTATATTTTTGGTGATAGAGCATCTAAAGCTACTATTGGACAACAATATAGAGTAGAATTAGTATCTGCTCAAGGTAAAAGTTTAGAATTTGTAGGATTTGATGGAAATATAAATGGAAGAAGAAATAATTTAAACCAAGTACAATTTAATAGTACTGGTAGTGCTGTAGGAATAGCAAGAGGTTTTGCTATTGCAGTAAACTCTGAAGGAGGATTTAATGGAGAAATATCTGCTTCATTACAATCAACAGTAACAGGATTAGATACTGTAATGTTAACTCAAATACAAGCAGGTACTATAGGTAATACAAGTATTAAATATGGAGATTCATTTAATTTATTATTAGCAAAAGATGCATACACTTCTATTCCATCTACAGGACAAGTAAAATTTGGTGACACAAATCAACCATCTGGAAACCCTCAACCTGTAAATGGATCAGATTCATATTTAGCTACAAATGGAGCAATATTAAATGTTATAGTAGATAGTACACCTGCAGTTACCAATATAGATGTATCTTCATCTTTTGGAGTTAGAAATGTATCTGTAGCAGAAACATTTGCAGGTAAAAATTATAAAGTAGGGGATAAATTAGAAATATTAGGTAGTGATTTAGGGGGTAGTGGAACAGGATATATTACTTTAACAAGAAATGATGTTGAAGATGAAAGTAATTCTGAAGTTTATCATAATTTTGTTACAGGATCAGAATTCAGTCCTTATGTAACAACTGTAGGATTGTATAATGCAAATAATGATTTAGTAGTAGTAGGTAAGTTTCCAAGACCATTACCTATTTCATTACAAACAGACACAACGTACATAATCAACTTTGATACTAATTAACATATGAAACATATGCCAACTACCGCTACCTGGGTATACCAGGGAAGGGTTATAACATCAATAAAGGATATGCCAGAAGGAACTTATGGATTTATTTATGAAGTTAAATATAAACCAACTGACATAAGATACATTGGTAAAAAAGTGCTTTATTTTGAAAGAAATAAACGATTAGGTAAAAAAGCCCTAGCAGAACTTAGAGAAGAAAGATCAAAACAAGGGTTAAGAGGCCGTGTTCCTATTAAACAAAAAGTAATTACTGAATCTGATTGGAAAGATTATTTTGGATCCCAAAAAGAAATTCTTACATTATCGAAAGAAGATAATGCAGGTGAAAATTGGGAAAAACGCATATTGCAATTTGTTCCTAATAAAAAATTACTTACATACTATGAAACTAAACATCTATTTAAATGTGGAATATTAGAAGATAAACATAGTGCTCATATTAATGATAACATATTAGGAAAGTTCTTTAGGAAAGACTTTGATTAGCAAAATACTTTATGTATATTGGGTCATATGGTAAACGAACTATTAGTTAACTTAGTTAACTCTGTATTAGGTACTGGAAAACGAACTGCTAGAGGTAATCAATCTTATCATTGTCCTTTTTGTAACCATGCTAAACCTAAATTAGAAGTTAATTTCTCAGAAAATAAAAAAGGTTATAATCCTTGGCATTGTTGGGTATGTGATAAAAAAGGTACTCGTATATCTACTCTATTTAAACAAATTAAAGCATCATCTGAAAAATTTACTGAATTATTTAAATTAGTTGCTAATGAGAATGAACGTAAAATAGTTGAAAAAGTAATTGATGTTAAATTACCTAATGAATTTAAACAAGTAACTAATGATGCTACAGGAATAACAGGTAAACAAGCATGGAATTACCTTAAAAATAGAGGTTTAACAATGGATGATATTGAAAGGTATAATTTAGGTTATTGTGAATATGGTAATTATGCTAATATGATTATTATACCCTCTTATGATGAAAATGGACATTTAAATTTCTTTACGGGTAGATCATTTGAAAAAGATCCATATAGAAAATATAGAAATCCTGAAGCATCACGTGATATAGTACCATTTGAATTGTTTATTAATTGGAAGTTACCGTTGGTACTGTGTGAAGGACCATTTGACGCCATAGCCATTAAACGCAACGCTATACCGTTATTAGGCAATAATATACAGTCAAAATTAATGAAAAAAATAGTTACATCAACTATTGAAAAAATATACATTGCATTAGATACTGACGCAATGAAAAAAGCATTAAAATTCGCTGAGGATTTTATAAATCAAGGTAAGGAAGTTTATTTGGTAGAGCTTCAAGGGAAAGACCCTAGTGAAATGGGATTTAAAAATTTTACAAAATTAATCCAAAATACCATTCCATTAACACAATATGATTTAATGGAAAAAAAACTACAATTAGTATGAAAAAAAGAAACATCAAAAAATCTTATAATAGAATATTAGAGATTAGTGAAGATGCAAAACAAATAACTTTACCAGATGCTAGGTATTATAGACGTAATGGAAAATATTATCCTTCTATTACATATGTTTTAAGTTGTTATCCAAAAGGTAAATTTTTCCAAGAATGGTTGAAAAAAGTAGGTTATTCAGCTGATTGGATAGTAAAAAAAGCAGGTGAAGAAGGTACTTTAGTACATGAAATGTGTGAAGACTATCTTAATGGTAAAGAATTAAACTTCTTAAAAAATGGATATCCAATGTACGATCCTAAAATATGGCAAATGTTTTTAAGATTTGTTGATTGGTGGGAAACATATAACCCAACATTAATTGAAACCGAAGTACATATATTTTCAGATGAATTAAAAGTAGCAGGTACTTGTGATATGGTATGTGAAATTGATGGTGAGTTATGGATTATAGATTTTAAAACATCTAATCATTTACAAACAACTTATGATTTACAAACTGCAGTTTATGGTAAATGTTATGAAGAATGCTATGGTAAAAAAGCAGATCGTTATGGTGTATTGTGGTTAAAATCATCCAAAAGAGGACCTAAAGATGGTGTGATGCAAGGTAAAGGATGGGAAATGTATGAATCAAAACGTACACAAGATGAAAATATTGATATATTTAATACAGTAAAAAGATTATTTGATTTAGAATTTCCTAGACACAAACCAGTATTTACAGAATTCAAGACTACAGCTAAAAGAAAACTGTAATATTTATAACAAAATACTATGGACGACTTTGATTATAAAAAATTCTTAGCAGAAGGTAGCTTATTAAAAGAAGCACAAGATAAGCCAAAAGCGATTATCTTGGCAGGAGCTCCTGGTGCTGGTAAAGGATTTATATTAAGGGGTTTAGATTTAAGTGGGTTAAAAGTAATGAATATTGATGATATTTTTGTTAGCATGCTTAAAAAAGCTAATGTTTCATTAGATTTAAAAAATGCAACACCAGAAGAAAGAAGTGAAGCAGCTAAATCAATGGCTCAAGCTAATAAAGATTTTAAAGGTAATATAGCTGATATTATATTAGGTAAAGAATCATTTATATTAGATGGTACAGCTGCTTCATTTAATAATACAGTTAAATTAAAAGATGAATTAGAAGAAGCAGGATATGAAGTATTTATGCTTTATGTTTATACTGACTTAGAACGTTCATTAAAACAAAATCAAGATAGATTTGAAAAATCAGGTGGTGAAGATAGAAGTTTAGCACCAGCAATTGTATTACGCACATGGAATAATGTTACTCAAAACTATGAACCTTATAAAAATTTATTTGGTGATAATTTTACTTCAGTAGCTAATACATTAGAAGATGAAAAATTAAGTGATTTAAGTGCTATTAAAGATAAATATTTAACACCATTTAAACCACAAGGAACAAAACCAAAAGACGAAAAAGCAAAAGCTAGATCAGCTAAAGCTAGAGAAAAATTAGATGGTGAGTTAAATGCCCTATTAGCAGATGATGGAGTTAAAGACATTATAGACACATCAGTATCAAAAGAAGAAGCACAAGCAAAAATAAAATCATTTATCAATGGGTAAAGTAATAGCAGCATATGGGGGTGGTTTTAAACCACCAACCAAAGGCCATTTTGAAATAGTAAAAAATGCACTTCAGGAATTTCCTGAAATTGATGAATTTATTGTTTACGTTGGTAGTAAAGAGCGTGATGGGATTGATCAAGCTGAAGCCATATTAGTGTGGGAAATCTATCAAAATTATTTAGCTAATAAAGTTGTTATTGAACCTGCTAAGGCTCCAATTGGAGATATTTTACGTTTAGCTAAAGATAATCCACAAGATGAAATTTACTTTGTTATTGGTTATAGGGATGGTAGAGATGATGATATGAAAGATGTAGCTGCAAGAACTGCTGGTTTAGAAAAAAAATATCCAAATATTGAAGTTAAAGTAATGCCTACATTTAATCCTAATATAAGTGGAACTAATGCTAGAAAAGCAATTGGTGATGAAGAAGAATTTGTTAAATTTTTACCCACAGAAGTTAAAGAAAAATCTGAAATTTGGAATATAATAAGACCAGTACCAACTGAATCTATTAATGAAAACGCTTCATATTCTCAAAATATAGATTATAAACAAATGATTAATGATTTAACTGATCATATGATAGCACAAGGTAGAAATATAGAACCTTTACCTAAATTAGAATTTATAGATGGTGATTCAGAAAATGCTAAAGATTTCTTCGGTAAAACAGCTTACTATGATCCTAATACTCAAACAGTAGTATTATATACTGAAGGTAGACACCCTAAAGACATAGTTAGATCTTATGCTCATGAAATGGTTCACCATACACAAAATTTAGAAGGTAGATTAGGTAATATTCAAACCACAGATACTACATCAGATAAAGAATTAGATGCAATTGAAAGAGAAGCTTACTTAAATGGTAATATGATATTTAGAAATTGGACAGATTCAATTGATGGTGATGTTAGTTCTAGTATTAATGAAGGTCCACAATTTGGTGTTTTATATCATTTTACTCAATACTTATTAGATGTTTTAGATGATAACATATTAAGGGGTCCCATAAGTTTAACTCGTAGTTTAGATTCATATGCTAAAGAATGGTTAGGAGATCAACCTTATTTTGTCCTTGATAAAGATAAATTACGTACTAAATATAAAATTAGACCATATAAAGACACCTCAGATAATCCCGATTATGAAGAGATAAGTCAATATGATGAAATGGAAGAGGTAATTGATACAGATGTTACAAATTTATCTAAATACATAATCAAAGTAGTATTACCTGAACCAGATGAAGAATATGAAGATGCTTTAAAAGAAAAAGATATACCATATGAAATAGGTAAACCCTTAAATGAAAAGAAAAAAACTAAAGATCATTTTGGATTAAATGCATTAATAAAAGAAATAGTGGAGGAACCTAAATATAAAATATTCTCAGATATGGATGGTGTATTAACTGATTTTGAGGGTAGATTTGAAAAATATTCAGATGGTCTTCCACCAAGAGAATATGAAAAAAAATTCGGTAAAGACAAATTTTGGGAATTAGTTGATGGTGAAGGAGTAGCATTTTGGGTAGGTATGCCTTGGATGTCTGATGGTGAAAGTTATTGGAATTATATTAAAGATTATGATACTGAATTGTTATCATCTCCATCAAGATCTAATACATCAAGATTAGGTAAAAGGCTATGGGTTAGAAATAATATGCCTGGTGTTAAATTAACATTAGCTCAAGCAGCTAAAAAACAAAATTATGCAGCACCTAATCATATATTAATTGACGATAGACCTTCAAATATAGATCAGTGGAAGTCACAAGGAGGAATAGGAATACTACACACATCAGCATCTAATACAATTCAACAACTTAAAAAATTAGGATTATGAGCAAATTAAACACATTATCAGGAGGTTATAAAGGTAGTTCTACAAAAGTAAGAAGTTCAAATACTAGACCACCAGTAGCATCTCCTTTAAAGGTTAATGCTGATGAATTAATTAAAAAAATTAAAGTATGGCATGCTGATGGAATTTTAGATAATAAAGAAATAATTAATATTATACAGCAATTACAAACAATAGTGTAAATGAATGAAAATGTTTTAAAAAAAGAATTTGGTAAAAAAGATGTTACTAGATTAAGAAATCTAATGACTGGTAAGCACAATAATAAAAACGGTCAAAGTGTAGGTTATAGTAAAAAAAAAGAATTTTATAAAGAAGGTGATATTTGGGAAGAAGATGGTCGTGAGTGGACTATTAAAGATGGTATTAGACAAAATGTTACTAAAATGGATAGAGCTAAAAAAGCATATCTAAAACCTTTAATGTGTCCTAAATGTGATAAAATTATGAATAAAGGCGCTGACCCTGGTTATTATAATCAGTTTGGTCATTGTTTTAAATGCTTTAAAAAATTTGAAACATTTATGATAGCTAATGGTTTATGGGATGATTTTGTTAAAAAAACAAGAAATGGTGATATAGATGCTTTTATAAAATGGTATAAAGAATTTGTAAATGAATCATTAGATCAATCAAATGCAGGATTTGTAGCTGAAAATGGTGATGTAGAAAATTGGAATGGTGGGTTTGATAGAGCAAAAGTTATGGAAGCTTTAGACGAAACTGTTAAAATTTGGGAAGAAGCAAAGGATTAGTTATATTTATAATAAAACCAACTAAAAATGGACAATTTTAATATACAAAAATTCTTTAAGAATCAATATTTAGCTGAATATACTAGTGAGTATGATGAAGAAACAGCAAAAAGAAATATGTTTGCTGCCAAATATAATACCCCAGAAGATACTAAAAGATTTAGAAATTACATGGAATTCCTTTCTAAATTAAGAACATCAGGTAAAACTAATATGT
>Ga0206125_10002141_pt1 | contig 21286 bp, 15 predicted proteins | sample Helgoland_Spring_4_FD_148598 | JGI IMG/M metagenome (GOLD analysis project Ga0206125, IMG submission 148598) | Pelagic subsurface seawater microbial communities from Kabeltonne, Helgoland, North Sea - Helgoland_Spring_Bloom_20160331_1 | ecosystem: Environmental > Aquatic > Marine > Epipelagic ... | reverse complement strand
TCAAGTGTAGACTTTTCTGCCGGTGGTTTTCAGGCAAAATTTGGAGACAAACTCTCCTCTGTCCTAGATATTACCTACAGAAAACCCACAGAACTTCAAGCTAGCCTTGATGCTAGTTTGCTTGGAGCTAGTATTTCTGCAGGAGGTATTTCTAATGATGGGAAATTTACTGGTATTGTTGGGTTGCGCTACAGGGATAATAGTCTTTTTGTGAACGCCAAAGAGACTCAAACCAACTTTAAACCTACATTTTTGGACGCACAAACCTATCTTAGTTATAAGTTTAATAATAAACTTGAAATTGGTTTTTTGGGAAATGTTGCCATCAACAAATACAGTTCCAAACCACTAACAAGGCAAACCAATTTTGGAACTCTTGCAGATCCAATTGCACTTTTGGTATTCTATGACGGGCAGGAAGAAGATAAATATGATACTTATTTTGGAGCCTTAAAAGCTACGTATGTTGCCTCAGAGAATTATACAGCAAAATTTATTGGCTCTGTTTATCACACCAAAGAACAAGAATATTTTGATATTTTGGCGCAATACCGATTAGGTGAGGTAGATACAAGTATTGGAGGTGAAAATCTAGGAGAAGTTACCTTTAGTGAGGGCATTGGCTCTCAATTAACCCATGCTAGAAACAACCTTGATGCATTGATTGTAAATTTTGAGCATAAGGGCAACGCAACACTTGGAGAAAATGAATTTGAGTATGGCGTAAAATTTACTCATGAGGATATCAGGGATCGTGTTCAAGAATACGAGATTATAGATTCTGCAGGGTTCTCCATACGTCCTCCTTTTATAGATTATGCAAATCTACAGCCCTATGAGCCCTTTATCTCAGAGATTGTCCCTTATACAAACATACGTGCACAAAACGATGTCCAAATTAACAGATTAAGTGGTTACGGGCAGTGGAGCCGCAGAACAACTATTGGCAATAGTGATCTTTGGCTTAATGCTGGTGTGAGAGTCCATAATTGGAGTGTAAGTGGTCAAGACATTCAAAGCACTACTCAAACAGTGTTTAGTCCAAGAGGGCAAATAAGTATTAAACCAGATTGGAATAGAGATATGCTTTTTAGGCTTTCAGCAGGTGTGTACCATCAACCTCCTTTTTATAGAGAACTCAGAGATTCTACAGGAACCGTAAGACCTGGAGTTAAGGCACAAAAATCGATACATCTTGTTTTGGGTAATGACTATAGTTTTGATTTATGGGACAGACCATTTACACTAAACTCTGAGGTGTATTATAAAAAACTCACTGATGTAAACCCATATACCCTAGACAATGTTAGGATCAGATACAGAGCCTCAAACAACGCTGTTGCCTATGCCTACGGGGTAGATCTTCGTTTGGCGGGAGAGTTTGTTCCAGGAACAGAAAGCTGGATTAGTCTTGGGTATTTAAAAACAGAAGAAAACATTGACAACAGAGGATACATTTTTAGACCCACAGATCAGAGATTAAAAATTGGTATGCTATTTCAGGATTATGTAAAGGTGGTTCCAAACCTTAAGGGCTATTTAAACCTGCAATACAACACAGGCCTTCCAGGAGGCTCCCCTAGTTATGCAGATCCTTATAATTTCCAACAGCGGTTGCCAGATTACAAAAGAGTAGATTTAGGGGTTTCTTATGTACTTATTGATGCCCAAAGACAAAAAGATAAGGGGCTTTTAAGACATTTTAAAGAACTTACCTTAGGAGCAGAGATATTTAATATTTTTGATGTGCAAAACTCTATATCAAATACCTTTGTAAGAGATGTCTATACCAAGGTACAGTACTCCATACCCAACTATTTATCACCTAGGGTTTTTAATGTGCGGTTAACTGCCAAATTATAAACTATAGGTATGATAAAAAGACTTGGTTTTTATGGGTTTGGATTTTTAATTGGCCTCATGCTATTATTTTTCTTTTTAAATGGAAAAAAAGCGGGCTGTGATTATGGTCCAGAGGCACGTACATTAAAAAATATTAAAATTAAAGAACGACTATTCTCCACTCAAAGCCTTCAAGATTTAAAAAACAACAACCTTGATACCGCTGCTGTTTCTTCTTTACTTAAATCAGGTGATGTAAATTTTGGTGAGAGCAACACAAGATTAGACTCCTGCAAGGTATACGTTATTCAGGGGTTAGTAAAAAAAGTAAAATTGAAAATGAAGGTGCAAAATTGTGAAAAAACTGCAACCATCACATCTATAATACCTTATTAACAATACATCAACAACAATCTATGACTACTTTGCTAGTATCTACATTTTATTTTAATAAAGTGTAGCTTTCCTTATTTGTCATAGAATATAAGGAGTGTAAACTCTAAAATCATTTTTTATCAGTCTATATTTCAACTTTTAGAATGCATCAAAATAATCCACATAAAAATCCATACAACTTTGAATTATTACTTCAAGTACATACATCGCTAGAGGCTTTTGTTTTTACTAATGAATATAAGGTTCGTACCATTGATTTTGCAAACCCAAAATCAGTATTTCATTTAAATAAAGCCTTGTTGTTGCATCATTACAAACTGGATAATTATGAGCTTCCTCCTGGATATTTATGCCCTGGGGTTCCTGGAAGAGCAGATTATTTATGTCATGTTAAATCATTGCTTGATGCGCACCAAAAAACCAATAATGATTATGTAAGATATAAAGCGCTGGATATTGGTGTGGGGGCAAATTGCATTTATCCTATTATTGGTGCTCAACTTTTTAACTGGCAAATGGTAGGTGCAGATATTAACAGTGATGCTGTTGCCTCTGCAAAAGCAATTGTTGGAGCAACAAAAGCACTAAAAAACAAGATTGAAATCAGACAGCAGCCAAACAATGCCCATATTTTCATGGACATTATTAAAGAAGATGAATATTTTGACATTACCATTTGTAATCCACCTTTTCATACAAGTGAACTGGAAGCAACCAAAGGCACCCTGCGTAAGCTAGCGAACATATCAAAAGATAATGATTATGTATCTAGAAAAGAATTAATTCAAAATTTTGGAGGAAAAGCCAATGAACTTTGGTGTAATGGTGGTGAGGCTTTATTTATAAAAAGAATGATCAAGCAAAGTGTAACATACAAAAACAAAGTGGGGATGTTTACAACACTTGTCTCAAATAAAGCACACTTACATAAGTTGTATAAACAGTTAGACAAGGCAAAGGCAAATCACACAACAGTGGTAATGCCAATAGGAAACAAAACAAGTAGGATGTTAGCATGGAGTTTTGATGCCCAAAAACTTGTAAAAAAGAACAACTAACTTACAACTTCCTTCTTATTTTCTCTTTTTTTAGTAATGTGAGTTCTCTGCTGGTTTGTCCTGCCACAGACGTGTTCTCTTCTGCTCGTCTAATCAAATAAGGCATCACGTCCTTAACAGGTCCAAAAGGAATGTATTTTGTAACATTGTAGCCCTGGGAAGCTAGATTGTAGCTAATATGATCACTCATTCCATAGAGTTGGCCAAACCATACTCTATTGTCATTTTTTTTGATCCCCTTAGATTTTAGTATCTCCAGGGCTAAATAACTACTTTGCTCGTTATGGGTACCCATAAACAGAGAAATGTCCTGTAAATTGTCAAGTATATACTCCAAAACGGCATTAAAATTGGTGTCTGTTGCCTCTTTACTTTCGCATATGGGTGTTGGATATCCTCTCTCTTTGGCTCTATTGTTTTCCTTTTCCATATAAGCACCTCTCACAATCTTAAAGCCTAATTTATAGTTACCTTCTTTGGCTTTTGCGTGTTGTTCTTTTAGATAAGCCAAACGGTCCCAACGATAGCATTGGAGCGTGTTGAAAATAACCGCTTTTTCAGTATTGTATTTAGCCATCATAGACTCACAAAGGTTGTCTGCAGCATCTTGCATCCAAGACTCTTCACCATCAATTAGCAGTGATATACCACTGCTATGAGCTGCATTGCAAACACTGTGATATCTCTCCTGTATAGACTGCCATTGCTTTTTTTCATCAGGGGTCAAAGTTTCTTTTTCTGTAAGTTTTCTCCAAATTTCAAAGCGGCCAAAGCCTGTTGGTTTAAATACAGAAAATGGCATAGCATCTTTATTCTTCGCAAATTCAGTAAGCTCTATTACTTTATGTAATGTGGCATCAAATTGAGATTCCTCTTGCTTGCCTTCTACAGAGTAATCTAAGACAGAACGAACCTTTACATTGTTTAAACTATCAACAACACGCATGCAATCTTTTTCATTCACTCCACCACAAAAATGATCAAATACAGTTGATCGAATAAGACCCTGTACGGGTAGGTTAAGATTCAGAGCAACTTTTGTTGCTAGGGTACCTATTTTTACAAGAGGCTCTTTAGAAATCATCTTGAATAGAAAATAAGCACGATCTAATTCAGTATCACTTTTTAGTTTAAAAGCGGTTTGTGTGTCGTTAAAAAGAGTGTTTAATGCCATTATAAAATTTGTTGTACAAATATAGTTAGTTTTGATGGTCGTTGAAATACAATGTCCTAATTTTGTTATCAAACGTTTTAACAATTTACAGTGTGCTAACATGTTAAAAAAAAGTTATGGCTATGAAAAAACCAATTGTTACAAAGCAAACAGCATTATACTGCAATGAAAATAGATGGGATTTATTAAAAGCAAGTATTGAGAGATTAAAACCCACTAAAATTTTCATACTTGTTGACACTAATACACATAGGTTTGCTTATGAGCTATTTTTAAAAAAAATTGATGTACGATTAGATTTTCACACTATTACAATGCCCTGTGGTGAAGAACATAAAACACTTCATACTTGTATCGATATTTGGAGTGAACTTTCAAAACGTGGAGCAGACAGAAAAAGTGTGCTCATCAACCTTGGTGGTGGTGTGGTAACAGATGTTGGGGGGTTTGTAGCCTCAACATATAAAAGAGGAATTGATTTTGTAAATGTACCTACATCTTTACTTGCGATGGTTGATGCCGCTATTGGGGGTAAAAATGGAGTTAATCTTGGGGTATTAAAAAATCAAGTAGGAGTAATTAATACTCCCTGTGCTGTGCTTGTAGATCCTATTTTTTTACACACACTACCAGAACAAGAAATCACCTCTGGCTTTGCTGAAATGCTAAAACACGCTCTTATTGATAGTCAAGACTATTGGGAGGAACTTCAAAATTTTAGTGTAGAAAATATAAACACCACCCAGCATCTAATATGGAGGTCTATAGCCATTAAAAACAACATTGTTTTACAGGATCTAAATGAAATGGATGTTAGGAAAACACTTAATTTTGGGCATACCCTTGGTCATGCTATTGAATCCTATTGTTTAGAAAACAAAAACATACAGACATTGTCTCATGGAAAGGCTGTTGCAATTGGTATTGTTTTAGCCACCTACATATCAAGCAGACTAATGGGATTTGACAAAGACAAATTAATGGCTATAACCTCTTTTATTTTAAGTGTCTTTAAAAAGCAGGTATTTAATACAGCAGATATAGCATCTATTATTGCACTACTGATACACGATAAAAAAAATAAAGATGGAGTCGTATTATTTGTATTACTTGAAGACTATGGCGTGGTGCATCTAGATAAAAAAGTTCCTAATTCTTTAATTGAGGAAGCTTTTGAGTTCTATACTAAATCTTAAGTTAAAGGATAACAAACAAAATACTTTGGTTTATGTTAAGATTACAATCAAGATTAAGCAGTAAATTATAATGCTCTGAAAATTGAATGCATCAGTCTTTTTTTGTCATTGATACTTTCCTCCAATGAAATCATAGTTTCTGTTCTTGTAACGCCTTCAATATCATCTAGTTTGTAAATTATATCTTTTGCATGCGTGGTGTTTTTTGCTCTAATTTTGCAAAAAATATTAAATTTTCCTGTGGTTACGTGCGCTACTGTAACGGAGGGTATATCATTAATTTTGTCTAGTACAAACTTAGTTTGAGAGGTTTTTTGTAAATAAATACCAACATATGCGATAAAAGAATACCCTAACTTGTTGTAATCTAATCGGAGCGATGAACCTGTAATTATTCCAGCCTCTTCCATCTTTTTAACACGAACATGAACTGTTCCTGCAGAAATACCATGCTTTTTAGCAATATCGGTAAAGGGTGTTCTTGTATTTTCAATAAGCATATCTAATATGCTTTGATCTGTTGCGTCTAATTTAAACTTCATTTGGTATAATTTAAACACAAATATAATGTCCTTTTTTAAAAAAAATACTTTTTTGATGTTAAATCAACATCAATTTTTGATTAATGTCGAAAATCGTTGATATTTTTTCATCAATAGGTATATTTTGATGAGAATTTATTAATATACCTCCACCCTGTAAATCAAAACTTTGATGGCCAAAAATATCCTTTTCTTCTCGTATACTATCAAAGTATAAATCAAATTCAATCTGTTGACACGCGAGCTTTTCTTTATACTGAAAACTAATGGTTTGTAAGTTTTGCTCTCCAGGAAGCTTTACATTATATAATACAATGTCATTGTAATTATTTTGATTTTCTGGAATTTTAAAATATGCAGCAGGGTCTTGCTCTGTGGCAACTGAGGCTGAGTCTAGCTCAAAAAGCGCTATGAGACTATAAAATACAAATGATCTAGACTGTTCTCTATTATAGTCATTGCTATAGTGTCCTGCCTCAAACAATATTGTTGGAGATCCATTTTTAGTGAAACTATCCCCTACACAATTTTGATTAAAGGTGTCATCAAAACGTCCTATTTGATCGTGATGATGCGCTTGTATATAGTTTGCCATTTTAACTATATGGCCCATGGCAATAGCTCTAGCAGGAGTAATCGTTTTATGAGTATCAGCAGCGGGAGCTAAAAATGACAAGGTTGCAGGCTTTGGACCATCAAGGCCAAAGATAGAGCGCTGGTCATGCATATTTAAACACAAATCTGGCTGTAGGCTATCAAAAAGGGAGCGCAATACAATACTCTCTTTTTGAGATAAATGCTTAGCATCTCTATTTAGATCTATATTGTTAGCGTTTTCGCGAGTATACAATATGGCTCCATCTGGATTTAAAATTGGAAGAACATAGAAAGAATAATAAGATAGCAACTGTGCGGATTGTTGCTTGTTTGTGTTTATGTATTTAAAAAAATCAAATAAAGCCTTTGTTGTAGTACTTTCATTTCCATGCATTTGAGACCATATAAGCACTTTTCGTTCACCTTTTCCAAAATTAACTAAAGGAATTTCAGCACCCGTTTCAGAAAAACCCGCTGCAGATATATTAAAGCTAGTAGTGTAACGATCCAATAAAGGCTGAATATGTTTAACAGTTATATACCGTCCTGTTAAACGGTCTTCAAAATTGCGTGTGTACCAAGATGTAATATGCATTATAAGATTGTTGGAAATACAAAAATAACCAAAGCTAAGTTTACAAATGTAAACAGATGTTGCTCCAAATTAACAATAATACATTGCAAAAATACACCCGATTTACAACTGTGTTACCCTAAATTATCATATAATATATAATATACTGTATTTCAGTATATTGATATATTTTATATAGAGTTTTAATTCATTAAAAAACGGCTTATATATAGATACTTTTGGTACTTATGATGATATAAATTACATTTGTAACCTATTAATTTCTTGAAAAACAGTTACAATGGTAAACACTTCAGATTTTTCTAAAAGATTACAAAAGATTATAGATTTTTATGACCTAAACGCAACCTCATTTTCAGAAAAGATAACCTTTAACAGATCTACCATTTCTCATTTATTGTCTGGTAGAAATAAACCTAGTTTGGAGTTTGTCATTAAAGTGCTTGAGGCTTTTCCAGAGGTAGATCTTTATTGGCTATTAAATGGAAAAGGCTCCTTCCCTACCGATTCAATAAAACAAAGTCCAAAAAACAACTCCTCTAGTTCAAAATCAGACACTCCAGAGCCTATTCAAGCAATTCAAAACACAGACAAACCAATCACAACAAAAGCCATAGAGCGTATTGTGATTTTTTATAAGGACGGTACTTTTAGCCAATACAATACCTCTCAATAGGTGTATCTTTAAAGTTAATTGACGAACTTTGTGAAAAATTAAACATGTCAAAGGCTTACTATTCTCTTGTTCTTTTATTGTGCTGCAGTTGCTATACCGTAGAGCGAAACTGCGAAGATTTTAAAACAGGAAGCTTTACATTTGAGCAAATGATAGGCACAGAGCTTGTGAGCTCTAGTTTTGTTCGTAACGACAGCATCGCAATTGAGACATACAAAGGAGTAACAGACACCTTCTCTGTTCGTTGGATTAATGATTGTGAGTATATCATGCGAAAACTTAATCCAAAAAACACCTATGACCAACAGGCAGTTCATTTTAAAATTTTGAGCACTAAAGCAAACACTTATCTTTTTGAATTTCAAATGGTGGTCAAAAAGCAAAATCAAGAAAATATTGTTAAAAAAGGAACAGTTACCAAACTATCTTCTCCATGAGTACTGATAAACAATACTGGACCCAGCGTTATAAAGACGGCCTTACTGGATGGGATATAGGAGGCGTCTCTGCTCCTTTACAAACCTATTTTGACCAACTCACAGACAAATCCTTGCGGATTTTAATACCTGGCGCTGGCAATGCTTATGAAGCAGAATATCTCTGGAAAAAAGGCTTTTCTAATGTTTCAATACTAGATGTCTCCCCTATTCCTCTTACTTTATTTAAAAAAAGGAATCCTGATTTTAACGAAAAACATCTTATTGAAAAGGATTTTTTTAAACACAAAGGAGTTTATGACCTTATTATAGAACAAACTTTTTTTTGCACCATTGTTCCACACACAATGAACAGGGTAAAATACGCTACTAAAATGGCCTCATTACTTGCTCCAAAAGGAAAACTAGTTGGTTTATGGTTTGATTTTCCACTCACTGAAGATTTACAAAAGCGTCCTTTTGGCGGAAGCATTAAGGAATACAAAAAATACTTGAGACCACTTTTTGATATATGTACCTTTGAAACTTGTTACAACTCTATCCCTGAAAGAAAAAATAAAGAATTGTTTGGGATTTTTAACAAGAAAGAGATCAAGACCAAACAAGCCAACAATCCCCTACATGGTCTAACCCTTAAAACCATTTTAGAAAATCTCGTTGCTAACCATGGCTGGGAATATATGGACAGACATGTTCGCATTAATTGCTTTGCTGTAAATCCAAGTATAAATTCTAGTTTAAAATTTCTTCGCAAAACACCTTGGGCCCGAGAAAAAGTTGAAAAACTTTATCTAAAAAGCATGAAGTAATCATTATATCAATTCTGTAAGGTAACATCCGCTACTTTTTAAAACAAAGAGCCTTGCTCGCCCTCGCCAATTGGGGGCTCCTTATCATTCGTTGGAGCTGTATCTTCAGCAGGTTTTTGTTGTTGCGGTTTGGGTTCAGTAGTTTCTTGAGTAGTTTGAGCAGCAATACGATCTGGGCTTTTTACAGTCTGCTCCCCAACTACTTCAATTGCGGCAGTAGGAGTTGATTGTGGCTGCTCAAAGGGTAATGGCTTCAAGGCGTTAATTTCTAGCACCTTGTATTTTGTCAACTGGTTACCAAGGGCTCCAACGCCTTTCAAGGCAATGAAATTCTCAAGGTCAATTTCAAGGTTGTCCCTTCTATCCTTACCCCTTTCTTTTGTAAAAACAAGCTCTGCAACAGGTCTGTGATCTGTAAATACAGTTTCAAGATAGGATTTAGAATCGTTTGTTAATACGTTTTCTTGTTTCTCAGGGGTATCAATAAGAAATCTCTTTACATAAAAAAGCTCTTTCTCTCCAGCCCAATGAATAACTGTAATAGGTTTTTTAGGTTCCCATTTCTCCATCACAATAAGATCATCATCAAAATGCATGGTAATTTCTGGAATAACTGTTTTAACCAATCCTTTTTGATTGATAAGCAATAATCTATCTGTAGGTCTAAACTCTCCCACTAACTCGCCACGTTGGTCTAGGTTCAGACGTTGTACGGTTTCGTCAAACCAAATTTTACGTGGTTTTAGAGTAGAAAGTCCCTTTTCCTTTAACTCAATTCTTTTTACTGCATACTTGGTGACTATATTTCCTTTGGATCCGCGACCTTTTACCAACACATCACTAAAGTCTAAATCCCATTTTAATTTTTTAATACTTCCGCTTTGACGCAGCAATATTTGTACTATTTCAGCCTCTCCATTAGGATTTGCTGTGAAATAAAGTACTTTACTACCTTTATTTCCTTGAGAAACTGTGTATTGTTTATCACGGGTAACACTTGTTACGTTAAAACGTTTGACATAGGTTGGGCCCTTAGCACCATCTTTATATATCATGTTATAGGTAGTACGCTTATCTTTCTTTTTAAATACAGCAACATGAATAATATTTTTCCCTATGAAGGTCTTGCTACCCACTTTAGTAACCATCATAGTTCCATCTTGAGTAAATACAATAATATCATCAATATCACTACAGTCTGTCACGTAATGATCTTTGCGTAAACTTGTTCCTACAAATCCTTCTTCCCTATTAACATAAAGCTTTGTATTTCTTATTACTACCTTAGTTTTCTGTATGTCATCAAATACTCTTATTTCTGCTTTACGTTCTTTGCCTTTGCCATACTCTTTTTTCAAACGAGTAAAATATCCAATGGCATGCTCTATTAGATGTGCTAGTTGATGCTTTACTTGATTGATAGCATCATCTAAAGCATCGATTTTTTGTTGCGCTTTATCAATATCAAACTTTGAGATACGCTTGATGCGTATTTCAGTAAGACGAACAATATCATCTTGTGTAACTGCTCGTTTTAAGTGTGATATATGGGGCAGTAATCCTTTGTCTATGGCGTTTATGACTCCAGGCCATGTTTCTTGTTCTTCAATATCACGGTATATTCTATTTTCGATGAAAATGCGTTCTAAAGAGGCATAATGCCATTGGTTTTCTAGTTCATGTAACTGTATTTCGAGTTCACTCTTTAACAGTTGTACTGTTCTATCGGTGGAGCGACGGAGCATTTCACTGACTCCAACAAATAAAGGTTTGTTGTTTTCAATCACACAGCCAAGAGGTGATATCGAACTCTCACAGTTTGTAAAGGCGTAAAGGGCATCTATAGTTTTATCTGGAGAAATACCAGAAGGGATATGAATTAATATTTCAACATTTGCTGCAGTATTATCTTCAATCTTCTTTATTTTAATTTTTCCTTTCTCGTTGGCCTTTAAAATGGAGTCAATTAGAGACCCTGTGTTGGTTCCAAAAGGAATTTCGGTGATCACAAGCGTATTTTTATCATGCTGGCTGATACGGGCACGAGATCTTATCTTTCCACCTCTTAGCCCGTCATTATAATTGGTAACATCTATAATACCTCCAGTTGGAAAATCTGGAAAAATAGTAAAGCGCTTTCCTTGAAGATGCTTTACAGAGGCGTCTATGAGTTCTATAAAATTATGAGGCAAAATTTTTGTTGACAAACCAACGGCAATACCTTCTCCGCCTTGGGCCAACAACAAAGGAAACATTACAGGAAGGTTGATTGGTTCTTTTCTTCTGCCGTCATAAGAAGACTGCCACTTGGTAATTTTTGGATTAAAAACAACATCCAACCCAAACTTAGAGATACGGGCTTCGATATATCTAGAGGCGGCAGCTCTGTCTCCGGTAAGAATATTACCCCAATTTCCTTGGGTGTCTATGAGTAAATCTTTTTGTCCTAACTGAACCATGGCATCTGCAATACTTGCATCACCATGCGGGTGGTACTGCATGGTGTGCCCTACGATATTAGCTACTTTGTTGTAGCGGCCATCATCAAGATCCTTCATAGAGTGCATGATACGTCGCTGCACAGGCTTAAAACCATCTTCGATGGCTGGGACAGCACGTTCTAGAATAACATAACTAGCATAATCTAAAAACCACTCACGATACATTCCAGTAACACGAGTTATGGTTTCACCATCCTGCGATACTGGTAAATCAAAATCATCTTGACTATCATCAACATTTGACTGATCAAGAATTTCTTCTTGCTGGTCATTTTGTGATGTTGCATCATCTGGATTTACCCCTTGGTCTGGATGTTGGTCCTCATTCATCTATTAAAATTTCAATTTTGGTATTGGTTTGTATAAGTTAGGCTTGTTCTTCTATGACATCTAACTCTACTTTTAGATTATTAATAATAAACTCTTGTCGGTTGGGTGTATTTTTTCCCATGTAGAAGGATAGCATTTCCTCAATACTCATTTGTTTGTCAAGCATTACAGGGTCTAACCGAATATCATCACCAATGAAATGTACAAATTCATTAGGTGAGATCTCACCCAACCCTTTAAATCTGGTAATCTCTGGTTTAGGTTTGAGCTCTTCTAGAGCACTTTTCCTTTCTTCTTCAGAATAACAATAAATCGTTTTCTTTTTGTTACGCACTCTAAAGAGTGGGGTTTGTAGAATGTACAAATGGCCTTCTTTTATTACCTCAGGAAAAAACTGCAGAAAAAACGTGATTAGTAATAGCCTGATGTGCATTCCATCAACATCTGCATCAGTAGCGATAACAATATTATTGTATCGCAAATCTTCCATAGACTCTTCTATATTTAATGCAGCCTGAAGAAGATTAAACTCTTCATTTTCATACACTATCTTTTTACTCAGTCCATAACTATTTAGGGGCTTCCCCTTCAGGCTAAATACAGCTTGTGTATTCACATCTCTGCTTTTTGTAATACTCCCAGAGGCACTATCTCCTTCAGTAATGAAAAGAGTAGTTTCTAAATTACGCTGCTTTTTTGTATCTCCTAAATGAATTCTGCAATCACGCAATTTTTTGTTGTGCAGGTTGGATTTTTTTGCACGGTCTTTGGCTAGTTTTCTTATGCCAGACAACTCCTTACGCTCACGCTCTGCCTGCATTATTTTGCGCTGTAAAACCTCAGCGACATTCGAGTTTTTATGTAAAAAATTATCTAATTGTGTTTTTAGGAAATCATTAATGTAGGTGCGCACAGTTGGCAAATCACCTCCCATAACCGTTGAGCCAAGTTTGGTTTTTGTTTGACTCTCAAACACAGGCTCCATTACTTTGATGCTTATAGCACTAACGATGGATTTTCTGATATCACTAGCTTCATAGTTTTTTCCATAAAACTCCCTAATGGTTTTAACCAAACTTTCTCTAAAGGCTGCCTGATGCGTTCCCCCTTGTGTGGTGTTTTGTCCATTCACAAAACTATGGTACTCTTCACTGTATTGTGTTTTGCTGTGTGTCATCGCGACTTCTATATCGGTACCTCTTAGGTGTATGATGGGATATAGCATGTCTTCCCCAGACATATTATCTGACAATAAATCTTTAAGGCCGTTTTCACTAAAAAACTTTTCACCGTTGAAATCGATGGTTAATCCGGGGTTGAGATACACATAGTTTTTAAGCATTTTTACTACATACTCACTACGGTATTTGAAGTTTTTAAAAATAGCTTCATCTGGAATAAATACAACTTTTGTACCCTTGCGTTTGCTTGAATCCTCTACGGCACTGTCTTGTGTTAATTCTCCCTGAGAAAATGCAGCATATTTTACTTTATTGTCTCTTATAGACTCTATCTTAAAGTAAGAGGATAAAGCATTTACGGCCTTTGTACCTACTCCATTTAAACCCACAGACTTTTTAAAAGCCCTGGAATCATATTTTCCTCCAGTGTTCATCTTTGAAACCACATCTACCACTTTTCCTAGCGGAACACCACGTCCGAAGTCACGAACACGTACTTCTTTATCTTTTATTCGAATTTCAATGGTCTTACCAGCCCCCATTACAAACTCATCAATGCTATTATCTAAAACCTCTTTTAATAAGATGTAGATACCATCATCTGGAGAAGAACCATCACCTAGTTTTCCGATATACATACCTGGACGCATCCGAATATGCTCTTTCCAGTCAAGAGATCGTATGTTATCTTCGGTATATTTTGTGTTTGCCATAAAAACGTGTGAATAGTTGATAAATATACCCCTAACAAGACAAAATTGAAAAATTTAAATCACAAAGTAATTAACAAATACCTCTTTGTAATTGTGAACAACCTTCTTCTTTAATTTCAAAAGTAGGAGCGTTTTTTTACTTATTTGGTCTTGTAATTTTCAAATTAAAAAACCCTTATTATTTAAAGCAAATAACAAGGGCCTCATTACAAAAAAAATTGTAAGCTAATATTAGACGTTAAATCTAAAGTGCATTACATCTCCATCGTTTACAATATATTCTTTTCCTTCAACCCCCATTTTACCTGCCTCCTTTACTTTGGCTTCACTACCTAAACTTACATAATCATCGTATTTGATAACCTCTGCACGAATAAAACCCTTTTCAAAATCAGTATGTATTACACCTGCGGCTTGAGGTGCTGTTGCTCCTACAGGAATAGTCCAGGCACGAACTTCTTTAACACCAGCGGTGAAATAGGTTTGTAAATTTAATAGTCTGTATGCGCTACGAATTAATTTTGCTGATCCTGCTTCTTTTAAACCTAAATCTTCAAGAAACATTTGACGCTCCTCGAAAGAGTCTAGCTCAGTAATATCTGCCTCTGCTCCTACTGCCAAAATAATGACCTCTGCATGTTCTTTTGCTACTGCCTTTTTTACACGCTCCACATACGCATTACCATGTAAAACGGCCTCTTCATCCACATTACACACATACATAACAGGCTTATCTGTGATAAACTGTAAAGGGTTTACATAGTCTAGTCTATCAGAATCAGATAGCGAGATGGCTCTCAAGGAGATTCCTTGTTCTAAACCCTCTTTAATTTTAAGTAATACTGCTTCTTCTTTTTGGGCATCTTTATTACCTGTTCTTGAAGAACGTTTTACCTTCTCTAATTTTTTATCTACTGTTTCCAGGTCTTTTAATTGTAACTCTACATCTATAGTTTCTTTATCTCTGAGTGGATCAACGCTTCCGTCAACATGAACAATGTTATCATTATCAAAACAACGCAATACATGTAAAATAGCATCTGTTTCTCTAATGTTTCCAAGAAATTGATTTCCTAAACCTTCTCCTTTACTGGCTCCTTTAACAAGTCCTGCTATATCAACAATCTCAACAGTTGCTGGTATCACTTTTTCTGGAACAACCAGCTCTTCAAGTTTTACCAAACGAGCATCAGGAACATTTACAACACCAATATTTGGTTCAATGGTGCAAAATGGAAAATTTGCACTTTGGGCCTTAGCGTTAGACAAACAATTAAAAAGAGTTGATTTTCCTACGTTTGGTAATCCTACAATTCCTGCTTTCATATTTATATTTTTTAATGGCTACAAATATAGTTTTTTAACAAACATTTATAAACTAAAATTGGATCGTGTTTATCTAAAAAAACACTAAAAATGTATACTCCTTTTACAAACAGCAAATAAAGTAAAGTTTGTTTTTAGGCCTGAAAATTAAGATAAAAAAAGAGCTCTGAAAAATCAGAGCTCTTTATAATCAACAAATGGTTTGGTTATTTTTTTCCGTCCATTTTATCCTTTAAGGCTTGAAGTGCAGAGTTAGCATCACCTAATGTAGGCTTCGATTCTTCTGACTGCTTTTTAGCTTTCTTTGCAGCTTGCTTCACGATTTTAGCTTCCTCTTGTTTATGTATAGCCATATGAGAGGCTACCACTTTTTTGAATTCTTTGTTGAATTCAATAATTTGGAAGTCTATCTCTTCACCTTTAGCAACATCGGTTCCGTCTTCTTTCTGTAAATGACGTTTTGGTACAAATGCAGTGATATCATCATTAAAGTTGATGACAGCTCCTTTATCTACCATTTCACTAATAGATGCTTTATGAACGGATCCTAAAGCAAACTCAGCTTCATACTTATCCCAAGGATTTTCTGTAGTTTGTTTATGTCCTAGGCTTAATTTACGTCCTTCTACATCCAATTCTAATACTACCACCTCTAGGGTATCAGAAATATTTGTAAACTCACTAGGGTGTTTTACCTTTTTAGTCCAAGAAAGATCAGATATATAAATAAGTCCGTCAATTCCTTCCTCCAATTCAACAAATACACCAAAGTTTGTAAAGTTTCTCACGATACCTTTGTGAGTAGATCCCACAGGGTATTTTGATGTGATATCCGTCCAAGGATCTTGCGTTAATTGCTTGATTCCTAAACTCATTTTACGTTCCTCGCGATCCATGGTTAAAACTTGGGCCTGAACTTTATCACCTACATTAACAAAGTCTTGTGCACTACGCAAGTGCGTAGACCATGACATTTCACTAACGTGGATCAATCCTTCTACACCTTCGGCAACTTCGATGAATGCTCCGTAGTCTGCAATAACGACCACTTTACCTTCTACATTATCACCAATCTTAAGTTCTTCACCAAGAGCATCCCAAGGGTGTGCGCTTAGTTGTTTAAGACCAAGTTGTATACGTGTTTTATCTTCATCAAAATCAAGAATAACAACATTTAATTTCTGGTCAAGTTCTACAATCTCGTTAGGGTGATTGATACGAGACCAAGAAAGGTCTGTGATATGAACAAGTCCATCTACACCACCAAGGTCTACAAAGACCCCATAAGAGGTAATGTTTTTGACAACACCCTCTAATACCTGTCCTTTTTCTAATTGACCGATGATTTCTTTTTTCTGCTCTTCGATGTCAGCCTCTATGAGCGCTTTGTGTGAAACAACTACGTTTTTAAATTCGTGATTGATTTTCACGACTTTAAATTCCATTGTTTTGTTAACGTAAATATCGTAGTCTCGTATGGGTTTTACATCAATTTGTGATCCTGGTAAAAATGCTTCAATTCCAAATACATCTACAATCATACCTCCTTTGGTACGACATTTAACAAAACCGTTAACGATAGTTCCTTCATCATGTGCTTTATTTACACGATCCCAAGCCATAATTGTTCTAGCCTTACGATGAGAAAGTATCAATTGTCCAGTTGCATCTTCACGTACATCAATTAAAACCTCTACTTTATCTCCAACTTTTAGGTCTGGATTGTAACGGAATTCATTCAATGAAATAACACCTTCAGATTTTGCATTGATGTCTATAATAGCATCACGGTCTGAGATATGAACAACCTTTCCTTGAACAACTTCATTATCTAAGGTGTCAACAAAGTTTTCGGTAACTAGTTTTTCAAACTCCATTAACTTGCCATCATCTACAGGGTCAATACCTTCCTCGTAGTTGTGCCAGTTAAAATCGGTTAAGAATTTTTCAGGATTTGTTTCTTTTAAAGAGGGCTCTCTTTTTGGTGTTTCAGAAGCTTCGGGAGTTGATGCTTCTGCTGTTTCAACAACCTCTGCAGAAGGTGCTTCTACTTTGGGTGTTCTTTTTCTTGTTTTCTTAGCAGCTGGTTTTGCTACTTCTTTCTTTGCTTTTTCAGCCATTTGTTGTAATGTGTATCCTCTTGTATTGGTTTTATATCTATGAAAACGTACAAAATTTTACTTTGTATTCTACAAGGCTGTAATAGTATAACGATTTACCCGTAGAAGGATTATTTTTTATTTATATGCCCAATTTGCTATTACTACACCGTCAAAATGGGCTGCAAAAATAATTCTTTTCTTTTAATTTCCAAAGTCATCACGCAATTTATTACACCAGACCACGGGTTTAAAAAAAGCTCTGGATGAGTTATAATTTAATTCTAAATGAAATACGAGTACCAAATTAGACCCTGCCGGCTATTCTGTCTTTGGCTAATTGAAGAATGATGTGAAATTGGTCTTCCAAATTCATGTGGCTATTGTCAATAACTATGGCATCTTTGGCTTTTACAAGAGGTGAATCTTTTCGGGTAGAATCGATGCGATCTCTTTCCAAAACATTTTTTAAAACATCCTTTAAAGATACCTTGTCACCTTTGTCTGTTAGTTCTTTATACCGACGTTGAGCTCTTGTTGAGGCAGCTGCATCTAGAAATATTTTAAGTTCTGCCTCTGGAAACACTACAGTAGCTATATCACGACCATCCATAACAACACCCTTATTATGACCCAGTTTTTGTTGTTGGGAAACCAATTTTAATCGTACAGCAGAAATTGCTGCAACAACACTTACATGTTCTGAAACTGCAAGTGTTCTTATTTGTTTTTCTACATTCATACCGTTTAAAAAAACCTCTGCTGCTTCTGTGCTTTGATTTTTTTTAAAATCAATGGATATATCCTTCAGCGAATTTTCTAAAGCAACTTGGTTTACCTTTCCCTGTGATATAAATCCTTGCTGCATTGCAAATAATGTAACTGCACGATACATAGCACCAGTATCAACATATATATAGTCAAGCCAATCTGCCAATTGCTTAGCTAGCGTACTTTTACCTGTGGAAGAAAAACCGTCTATAGCAATGGTGATTTTTTTCATTATTGTAAATCAATGTTAAGTCCAAAAAAACTACTTGATGCGGCAGTATTGTATTTCGAAAACGAATAATTCAATCTCAATTTATTGAGTTTAATTCCAAATCCTGCACTCAAACCAGCAAATGCACGTGTATCTATAATGCGCAATTCTTCAGCACGCCTAAAATTGTAACCTAATCTAATATTAAAACCACTTTCAGGAAATAACTCTATTCCAACAATTACATGACGAAAGGCCTCGTCTATAAAATTAATGTTTTCTGAAGTAACAACGCCCTCCAAATCTGTAATTTCTCTGTCTGGATTAGAAAAAGCCAAATCCCAACGCTGCATATTCTCTAGGGTAAAATGCCACCTAATTGGTATACGTTCCAGAATTTGAGATGCACCTAAAATGATTTCAAAGGGAAGGGGCTCAATCTCTATGTCATAAGGTGTGAGTTGGGTACCTATGTTTCTTGCAACAGCTGTAATTTGCAAATCCCAATCTTCATGGACATACATGATACCCAAATCTGCTGCCACTCCAAAGGAACTATACTGCTCTAATTGAGATGATATAAACTTGATATTCCCACCGTAATGAAAATTAGTAAAAGGGATATTTCGGGCATGTCCAACAGAAATCGCCACCTCTGAACCTGAGAAATTATTTGTAGCGTTTCCTTGAGAATCATAACCAGCAAAGTCTCCATAATTGATGTATGAAATTCCTGCATGTATGACCTGAGTGTATCTATCCCAAGAATATGCATAGGCTACCGTTCCGTAATTGACGTCTGCTAAATAATTATTGTAGTTGACAGATAATTGCTTGTCCATCTGCGGGTTAATGGCAGCGGGATTAAATAAGCCTTGTATGGGGTCATAGTCATAATTGGTGACTACCTTTCCTCCTAAAGCAGCTTGTCTGGGATCATTCACCAAATTTAAGAACTGATAGGTAGCACGCCCTCCTATTTGCCCAAGGGCAGAAATAGTTATCAATGAGGTTACTAAAAATAAAACCTTTTTGTTCATAAATCGAGGCAAAGGATTCTTTGGTACAATAACGAGTGTAAGTATAATTTATTTTCGAGAGAACAGAAAAGAGTTTGCTATAAAAAGCTGCTAAAGAATCCACTCACAGCAGCTTTGGTTAAACAGTGTCATAATTTTTTTGCGCCTTTTACTTTTTCCTGTGTAAGGGCAAGGGCTAAAACATCACTCATTTCTGTCACGTAATGAAAGGTCAAGCCTTTTAAATATTCTGGTTTAATTTCCTCTATATCTTGTTTATTTTCTTCACATAGCAGTATTTCCCTGATGCGTGCTCTTTTTGCTGCAAGGATTTTCTCTTTGATACCACCAACAGGTAGCACCTTACCTCGCAGTGTTATCTCGCCAGTCATGGCCAAACTCTTCTTTACTTTGCGCTGGGTAAATAGAGATACCAATGAGGTAAGCATTGTAATCCCTGCGCTTGGCCCGTCTTTTGGAGTGGCCCCTTCTGGTACATGAATATGTACGTTATACTTTTCGAAAATTTCTTGATTAAGACCCAGTGTCTCTGCATTAGACTTTATATACTCTAGGGCTATGGTAGCAGACTCCTTCATAACCTTACCTAGGTTTCCTGTCATATTTAGGGTACCTTTTCCTTTGCTAATGGTTGATTCGATAAACAATATATCTCCACCAACACGCGTCCAAGCCAAGCCAGTAACCACTCCAGCTACCTGATTGTTCTCATACTTATCTCTTTCAAGTTTAGGAACTCCTAATATTTCAATAATATCGTTGTTGTTTATTTTAGTATTATATGACTGCTCCATTGCAATTTTCATTGCCACGAAACGAACTGTCTTTGCAATTTGCTTTTCTAAGCCACGCACTCCACTTTCTCTGGTATAGCCCTCTACAATTTTCTCTAGCTGTGGCTTACCAATTTTAAGATGTTCTTTGGTTAAGCCATGTTCTTTTAATTGCTTTGGCAATAAGTGCTGCTTGGCTATTTCTACTTTCTCTTCAATGGTATATCCCGTTACATTTATAATCTCCATACGGTCTAAAAGAGCAGGTTGTATGGTACTCAAACTATTGGAAGTCGCAATAAACATTACCTTAGATAAGTCATACCCTATTTCTAAAAAATTATCATAGAATGAATTATTTTGTTCTGGGTCTAATACTTCCAAAAGCGCAGAGGAAGGATCTCCTTGACTTCCAACAGAGAGCTTGTCAATCTCATCGAGCACAAAAACAGGATTGCTTGTACCTGCTTTTTTTAAACTCTTTATTATTCTTCCTGGCATTGCTCCAATATAGGTTTTGCGATGCCCTCTTATTTCGGCTTCATCTCTAAGACCCCCTAAAGAGATTCGTATGTATTCTCTACCCAAAGATTCTGCTACAGATTTCCCTAAAGAGGTTTTACCAACCCCAGGAGGGCCATACAAACAAATAATGGGAGATTTCATATCATTACGTAATTTGAGTACGGCAAGATGTTCAATGATGCGCTTTTTTACATCATCAAGACCATAATGATCTCTATCGAGGATTTTCTTTGCACGATTCAAATCAAATTTATCTTTACTGAATTCGTTCCAAGGTAATTCTAAGAGCAGGTCAAGGTAATTTTTCTGGATACTAAACTCTGCAACTTGTGGGTTTAAACGTTGGAGTTTTGATAGTTCTTTTTTAAAATGTGTGGCTGTTTCTTCATTCCATTTTTTTGCATTACCACGGGCTCTCATAGCCTCTATCTCTGCCTCTGATGTACTTCCTCCCAATTCTTCTTGGATGGTTTTCATTTGCTGGTTTAAGAAAT
>Ga0206125_10002138_pt1 | contig 21310 bp, 19 predicted proteins | sample Helgoland_Spring_4_FD_148598 | JGI IMG/M metagenome (GOLD analysis project Ga0206125, IMG submission 148598) | Pelagic subsurface seawater microbial communities from Kabeltonne, Helgoland, North Sea - Helgoland_Spring_Bloom_20160331_1 | ecosystem: Environmental > Aquatic > Marine > Epipelagic ... | reverse complement strand
GTTTTCACGCTATCTAGGGCGTAAAATGTTGCATTAACATTGGTAGCTTTGCTATCATTGATATACATCACATTATTGATTTTTAATACTTTTTCAAGGCGGTGTTCAACACCTTGAAAACTCTCCAAAGACTCCCTTATGGTTGCCTTTCTGATTTTTAATAGCGTAGCTACAGTGCTTGCAGCCATGGCATTTTTTACATTGTGCTTTCCTTGAAGTCCTAACGTTGCAATTGGCATAGTGAATTGGGTATTTTGTATGGTTATTATTATTTTATTTTCTTTTATGTAAGCTCCTTGCTCTAGTTTTTGTGTGAGCGAGAAGGGTAATTTTATAGCTTTAATTTCATGACTTGCTAGCCATTTATTTATTTGAACATCATCCCCGTCGTAGATAAAATAATCTGACGCTTTTTGATTCATCGTTATTCTAAATTTTGAGGCTATATATTTTTGATATGAATTCTCATACCTATCTAGATGATCTGGACTTAGGTTTGTTAAAACCGCAATATGTGGCGCAAATTTCTCAATACCATCTAGCTGGAAACTACTTAGCTCCAGTACAAAATTTTCATAGCCTGGTGCTGCAACCTGTGCTGCAAAACTGTCTCCAATATTTCCTCCTAGAGCTACATTTAAATCATCCTTAAGTAGTGCATAGGTTAAACTTGCCGTGGATGTTTTACCATTGCTACCTGTTATGGCTACTATAGTTGCATCTGTAAACTGTGCAGCAAATTCTATTTCTGAAATCACCTTTACTCCTGCCTGCTTTAAACTACATACTATTGGCGCCACATCTGCGATGCCAGGGCTTTTCACTACTATATCTGCCGCTATAATTTCAGAAACAGTGTGTCCTTTGTCTTCCCAATTGATCTGATTGCTTGACAACACTTGGGCATAAGTATCTTTAATAGCTCCGTAATCACTCACAAAAACATCATACCCTTTTTGCTGGCCTAAAATAGCGGTGCCAACACCACTTTCTCCTCCACCTAATATGACTAGTTTTTGTTTCATTTTTAACTTCAAATACTTGTTTTAAACCCCTAGAGGAACCCTTTTATTTATTATCTAATTTTTAATGTCACTATGGTTAATACCGCTAAGAAAATTCCAACAATCCAAAAACGAGTCACAATCTTACTTTCATGAAAACCCCCTTTTTGGTAATGATGGTGCAGAGGAGACATTTTAAAAATGCGCCTTCCTGCACCAAATTTCTTTTTAGTGTATTTAAACCAACCCACTTGCAATACCACCGATAGATTTTCCATCAAAAAAATACCGCATAGAATTGGAATCAACCATTCTTTTCTAATTGCAATAGCAATAACAGCAATAATACCTCCAATGGTCAAACTCCCTGTATCACCCATAAACACTTGTGCTGGATATGCATTGTACCACAAAAAGCCTATCAGAGCTCCAACAAAAGCCATAATAAAAATAGTAAGCTCTCCTGTGTTTGGGATATACATAATATTGAGGTAATCTGAGAAAATCACATTACCACTCACCCAAGCAAAAATGGCCAGAGTTACCGCTATAATAGCGGAGGTTCCGGCAGCAAGACCATCTATACCATCGGTGAGATTGGCTCCATTAGATACTGCTGTGATAATAAAAATTACAATAGGTATAAATATCAACCACGCGTAAGATGCGTACCCGTCTCCAGCCCAGGTTACTAATTTCTCATAGTTAATCTCATTTCCACTTACAAAGGGCATGGTGGTTAAGAGTGTTTTCTCTGCATCGTTAAATGTTTTTACACCTGTAGTGTTTACCATTTCTTGACCCGTAATAGGATCTAACTTTTCTGTTTTAACAGTAATATCGCTATGAAAAAACATGGTAGCCCCCACAATGACACCTAGTCCAACTTGACCTATTACTTTAAATTTTCCAGGCAAACCATCCTTGTCATTTTTAAACTTTTTTAAATAATCATCTAAAAAGCCTATAGCTCCCATCCAAAGAGTGGTTACTATTAACAAAATCACATAAATGTTATCTAGTTTAGCAAACAACAATACAGGAACCAGTGTAGCTAAAATAATGATCAAGCCACCCATTGTTGGAGTTCCTGCTTTCTCTGACTGCCCCTGCAGGCCAAGATCCCTAATGGTTTCACCCATTTGTTTATCTTGTAAAATCTTGATAATTTTCTTTCCCCAAACCGTTGCTATTAGCAAAGAGGTAATAACCGCCATTGCTGCTCTAAAGGTGATAAACTGAAACAATCCAGCTCCAGGCAAATCATAGGTTTTATCTAAAAAATCAAACAAATAATATAACATAGCTTTATTTATTTAGGGCGATTAATAATTCACTTATTGTTTTACGGTCATCAAACTCACTGCGCACACCTTGAATTTCTTGATAGGTCTCATGACCCTTTCCAGCCACAAGTATAATATCATGCTCATTTGCCATTTGGCAAGCTGTCTTTATAGCCTGTTTTCTGTCTGAAATGGCTATGGTTTTTTTATAGTGCTGAGGCGGCACACCCGCTTCAATATGTTGTATGATTGTATCTGGATTTTCTGAGCGTGGGTTATCACTTGTAAAAATCACCTTGGTGCTTAACTGGGCAGCAATAGCACCCATTTTTGGTCTTTTCTCAACATCTCTGTCTCCCCCGCAACCCACTACAGTTATAAGCTGTTCATTACCTGATCTTATGGTATTTATAGTCTCAAGTACGTTTTTTAGTGCATCTGGTGTGTGAGCGTAATCTATAATTGCCGTTATTTTACCCTCAGAGACTATGTATTGAAACCTTCCATCCACACTCTCTAGGGTACTTAAGAGCTGTAAAATCTCTAATTCTTCAAGGCCCAATTGCTCTGCAGTAGCATAAATAGCTAGCAGGTTATAGGCGTTAAAATTTCCGATGAGCTTTACCCACAATTCCTGATTGTTAATCTTTAAAAGCAGTCCTTGCAATTGGTTTTCTAGTATTTGAGCTTTATAATCTGCAATCGTTTTTAAGGCATACGTATACTTTCTAGCCTTTGTATTTTGCAGCATTACAGGGCCATTTTTATCATCTGCGTTTGTTAAGGCAAAGGCAGTTTTAGGCAAGCCATCAAAGAATGTTTTCTTTACATCACGGTATTGTTTAAAACTTGTATGATAGTCTAAATGATCATGAGATAGATTCGTGAAGATACCGCCAGCAAAATGCAAACCTTCTGTCCTTTTTTGATCAATACCATGAGAGCTTACTTCCATAAAACAATAGGCTACACCTGCATCTACCATTTGGCGCAAATACTTATTAATAGCCAAACTATCTGGGGTTGTATGCGTAGCGGCATGCTCTGTGGTACCAATAATTACCTTTATGGTAGATAAAAGGCCCACCTTATAACCTGCCGATTTGAAAAGGGTGTACAACAGTGTTGCAATAGTTGTTTTACCATTGGTACCCGTTACACCAACTAGTTGCAGCTCTGCGGAAGGGTTTCCATAAAAGTGAGATGCCATTATCGCCAATGCCTGTTGGGTATCTTGTACCTGCAAGTAGGTAATGCCATTTATTATCTCTTTTGGTATTTGCTGGCAAACCACAGCCAAAGCGCCTTGATCAATAGCTTTTTTAATGAATTGATGACCATCGCTTTGGGTACCCTTTATGGCAATAAAAACATCGTCTAAACCAACTTTACGGCTATCAAACTGCAACTCACGAAAAGCCACGGCTGTGTTTCCCACTACTTTTTCAAGGGAAACTTTATACAATATGTCTTTTAATGTTATCACGATAAATTGAGTATAATTTCTTGACCTTGTTTAATTTTTGTTCCCATTGTTAGCGACTGGCGCTGCACCCTTCCACTACCTCTTAATTGCACCACAAGTCCTAAATTTTCTAGTAGAGAGATAGCATCCATTGCAGGCATTCCTTTTACATTTGGCATGGTAGCTGTGTCTTGTTGGGTGTATTGATAGTAGCCATCAAAATCTCTTTGGGTAGCCACATCTAGTAAATCTTTGGCAGCAATCTCTGCTTTTAAAGGGCTATCTGTATATATTTTTTGGGCAATACGCTTAAAAACTGGCCCTGTAACATCTGCTCCATAGTAGCCCTTATCTGCAGATGGTTTATGTATCACCACAATGCAAGAATATTTAGGTTGATCTGCTGGAAAGTAACCAGCAAACGAGGACACATATTTTTTATCTTTTAACCATGAGTCAAGGTCTGCGTAGTCTATTCTTGCAGTACCTGTTTTTCCTGCCATCGAAAAGTTTTTAGAGTACAGGCTTTTACCGGTACCTCGTACTACAATGTTTTTTAACATCTCTTGCATCATACCAATGGTAGCCTGGGAGGCAATTTTATCTATAATAACCTGGGTGCCAAAGACTTCTATTTGCTTGTTCCAGGAACGAATTTCTTTTACAAAACGGGGCTTAACCATAGTGCCGTTATTTGCAATGGCGTTGTAAAAGGTTAAAATTTGCAGTGGTGTCATCTTTAAATTATACCCATAAGAGATAGATGGCAAGGCATTTTTACTCCAAAGGGCATCTCCCACCTGAGGAATTACTGGTGCACCCTCTCCTAGAATTGGAATTCCTATTTTTTGATCTAGCTTCCATTTTTTTAATTGGTCTGTGAATTTTATTGGATCGTCTTTGTAGGCGCCATCAATCATTCTTGCAAAACCAATATTTGAAGAAACCTCTAGGGCAGTAGCCGCAGATATCTCACCATAGCCTCCTGTTTTGGAGTCTGAAATGGTACGACCATACATACGCACCTTACCCCTTTGTGTATCAACAAGGGTTGCAGTGTCCAACACCTTATGCTCCAAGGCAACAGTCATTGCTATTGTTTTAAAGGTTGACCCTGGCTCACTAGACTCTCCTACTGCATAATTAAGACGCTCGTAATAACCTCCACTTCTACTCTTTCCTAAATTTGCAACTGCCTTAATTTCGCCTGTTGCAACTTCCATAACAATCACACTTCCATGATCTGCCTGATATTCTTCAAGTTGTTTCAACAAGGCGTGATGGGCAATATCTTGCATGTTTATGTTGATGGTTGATATAACATCATACCCATCTTGTGGCTCTATTTCATTTTCATCATAAACAGGTTTCCATCTTCCTTTTGAAATCTTTTGCTTTAAACGCCTACCTTCTTTACCGCTAAGTTGTTTGTGATAAGCACCCTCTAGGCCAACAGCATACAAACCAGGGGTGTTTCTATCTTGATTACCCACTAAGCGTTCGGCAATTTTACCCATCGGGTGTTCTCGAACAGTTGCAGGTATTACAATAAGACCACCTCTGTTAGACCCCTTTTTAAACAAAGGCATGTTTTTAACTTTTATGTAATCTGAGTACCCTAGTTTTTTTGCAATTAACAAGTATCTATTTTTGTTTGATCTTGCCGTGCGCAATAGGTTTTGGTAATAAGAAGAAGGCTTACCAAACATAGCGCTTAGCCCCTGAGAGAGCGGCACTAAATTTTTATCAAAATCTTTTTTAGTAACTGTTTGGGTATCAAACCTAATATCATACTTTGTTACAGAGCTTGCCAAAAGGCTACCATCATCTGCATATAGATTACCTCTATTGGCAGGTATTACAACATTTTTGGTGGCATCTTGGGCAGCTAAATCACGATATACATCTCCCTCTACAAACTGAATATTAATTAATTTAAAAGCAATAAGAAGCGCAAAGAGAAACATACCTCCAGCGACAAAATATAAGCGGTTTAATATGTTCTTCTGGTTATTGGACACCGCGCTACTGTTTTTTAGTGATGATTATTTTTTGGGGTGGTATCGTACTGGTTTGTAAACCAGTTTTTGACATTACCGCCGTTAACTTACTTTCCATTTTAGCTTGAGTGAGTTGTTTTCTAACATCTAGATACTCACTCTTTAATTCTTTAGCCTCATTGCTTAGCCTTGCAATACGGTGTACTTTTTTATCTGCGGTATGACTACTACCTATCATTACTAGAGCAAGAATGCTTAAAAAAACAACAAACCTCCAGTTCTTGAATGTATCATCACTCACTAGAAACCTACCTTTTACAATGTTGTAGAAACTTTTCTTCATGCACCGAACATTTGCTATACCAATGGGGCAGCTTAATGTTAATTATTATAGTTTTTGAGCAACTCTAAGTTTTGCACTTCTGGCTCTATTATTTGTTTTTATCTCTACATCTGTAGGTATTATAAATTTTCCGATAGGCTTTAAAGGAACTTCAACCCTTCCAAAAACATCTTTTTCTGGCTCCCCTTCAAACATACCGTTACGCATAAAGCGCTTCACTAGTCTATCCTCCAAACTATGATAACTTATCAAACTAAGCCTTCCACCAGGTTTTAAAACATCTATGGTTTGTTGCAAAAACTCTTTTAAAACCTCTAGCTCTTGGTTTACCTCAATTCTGATGGCTTGATAAATCTGAGCAAGGATTTTATTTTCTCTATGCTTGGGCAAAAACCTCCCTAAGGCTGTTTTGAGCTGATCACTAGTCTTGATCTCTTTTTCTTTTCTTACCTCGCAAATTATCCTTGCCATTCCAGCTGCAGCTCTCAGCTCACCGTACTGAAACAAAACACTTCTCAAATGCGCCTCTTCATAATTATTCACCACATCAAAGGCAGAAAAAGCAGCACCTTGATTCATGCGCATGTCTAAATCTGCTTCAAAACGCGTGGAGAAACCACGCTGGGCAACATCAAATTGATGAGAAGAAACACCAAAATCTCCAAGTATTCCATCTACTTGCTTGACACCATGAAAGCGTAAAAAGCGTTTTAAAAATCTAAAGTTTTCATTCACCAAAATAAATCTTGGATCATCTATCGTGTTTGCCAAAGCATCTGTGTCTTGGTCAAAGGCGATAAGGGTACCCTTATCAGAAAGTCTACTTAATATTTCTTTTGCATGACCACCACCTCCGAAAGTAACATCCACATAAACGCCATCTGGTTTTATATCTAGTCCGTCTACAGTTGGGTGTAGTAAAACAGGGTTATGATATTCCATCGGCCGCTGTAGTATCACCCATAACGTCTTCTGCCAAGTCGGCAAAATCGTTAGCAGCGTCATTAATAGCCTTTTCGTACGCTTCTTTATCCCAAAGCTCTACAATGTTTATGGCAGAAGAAAGCACCACATCCTTTGTGATACCAGCAAACAAAGCCAAATCTTTAGGGACGTTTAATCTTCCCGCAGTGTCCATCTCAACGGTTTTTACACCCGCAGTAAAACGGCGAATAAAATCTACGTTTTTACGGTTAAAACGATTGAGTTTACTCATTTTTTCCATCAAATCATTCCACTGTTGCATAGGGTAAATCTCCAGACAAGGCTGGAAAACAGCACGCTTAATCACAAAGCCGTTAGACATCACAGGAGTCAATTGCTTCTTCAAAGAAGCAGGCATTAGTAGCCTTCCTTTTACATCTGCCTTGCACTCGTATGTTCCTATTAAATTGAGCATGTACTTGATTTGATCTGAAATATAATTTCTTAGATTTCTTGAGATAAGAGTCAAATATAAAGAGTATTTCCCACTTTTTCCCACAATTTACCACATTGTTAATAAGTTTTAGACGAAAGAGAAGTAATTTAAGACCAACAACCTGAATGTCAATACATTTAAAACAATCTAGTTGTGGGGTTTTAACAATTTAAACAGAAAAAAAGAAGGAGATTTATACTTAATCAAGACCAGTGCATCATTGAATAAAAAAAGTGTATTTTTGTTTTTGTAACCTATAGATTTAATGGCGCATCAACTTAAAGAAGAAGGAAAATTTAAGTACCTAGAAATTGGCGAAGGAACCCCGATGATCATCCTGCATGGACTCATGGGAGGGCTGAGTAATTTTAATAATGTGGCACAATTTTTTCCTGAAAAAGGATACAAAGTCATCATCCCAGAATTGCCTTTATTTGAGCTTCCACTACTTACAACCAACGTCAATAGTTTTGCAAAATATTTAAAAGAATTTATCGCTCATAAAAAGCTTGATAAGGTAATTTTACTTGGAAATTCTCTTGGAGGACATATTGGCCTTCTGTACACCAAGCAATATCCACAAAATGTAAAAGCACTTGTAATAACAGGAAGTAGTGGCCTTTACGAAAGCGCCATGGGAGAAAGCTACCCAAAGCGAGGGGATAGAAATTACATCAAAACAAAAACTGAAAATGTTTTTTATGACCCAGCAATTGCAACCCCAGAACTTGTTGATGAAGTTTTTGAAACTGTAAACGACAGGGTGAAACTCATACGCACCTTAGCAATTGCAAAGAGCGCTATACGCCATAATATGGGTAAAGATCTTCCCAAGATGAACACACCTACATGTATCATTTGGGGTGAAAACGACTCTGTAACACCACCCGAGGTTGGTACAGAATTTCATGAAAAGCTGCCAGATAGTGATTTGTTTTGGATTAAAAAATGTGGCCATGCTGCTATGATGGAACATCCAGATACATTTAATGAAATCTTGATAGCTTGGCTAGAAAAGCGTTCTTTATAGTACCCTTCAAACAACATCAAAAAACACCAAACAACACCTTTCATACACCGGTAATATATACACCATGAAAATAAAATCTGCCGAGTTTGTAATGAGCAATAGCGATGTGGCAAAATGCCCAAAAGAGCGCGTACCTGAGTATGCTTTTATAGGACGCTCTAACGTAGGAAAATCATCCCTAATCAACATGCTAGTTGATAGAAAAAATCTTGCCAAAACCTCTGGCAGACCTGGAAAAACCCAACTAATAAATCACTTTATTATAAATAAAAATTGGTACCTAGTAGATTTACCTGGGTATGGGTATGCTCGAGTTTCTAAAAAAGCAAAAAAAACATTTCAGAAATTTATTACAGACTATTTTGAACAGCGCAAACAACTAGTACTTGCCTTTGTTTTGATAGATTGTAGACATGAACCACAGCCTGTTGATATAGATTTTATGCACTATCTTGGAGAGGCTAATATTCCGTTTCAAATTATCTTCACCAAAGCAGACAAACTAAAACCAAACGCACTAACAAGAAACGTTGACGCCTATGTCAAAAAAATGTTGGAAAGCTGGGAAGAAATGCCTGCATATTTTATTACCTCATCTAGCAAAAAAGAAGGTAAAGAGGCCGTCATAGACAATATTGATGTCATTAACCAAGAGGTAAAGGATTCTCTTTAAAACAGCCTCTTAAACCCATACAGGCAAGGCGTTATAATCTTGACTGGACTAAATCAATCAAAGCTTCAACATCTTTGGCATGGGCAATGTCAATATTGCTTAGAAATATTTCAAGCATATCCTGCTCTTGAGAGAGAATTACAGGAAAATCATACTTTGGCAACCACTTAGATTTGTACTGTTTTAAAAATTGATCTCTGTGAAGAAAAACCATTTCCAGATTTGTAGATTTCCTGAAGGTTTTCCATTTTTTATTTTCAAAAAAAACACCAAAAGTTAGGCTACACAAATCACACTTGTAGGTATTTGGGCTAAAAAACTTATGTGCACTAGCTAACAAAGAACCTGCCTTACCAGAAGTTGCATTATAAACAAAAATAAGTTTCATAGAGAGGTTCCAATACTGGAACTATTTTTTTTTCAAATCTAATTTTTCAGCAAAATAATCACAGAAGTCTTTCATTGTTGCGGTCATTTTCTCATCATTTGTAGCACGATTAAATGTGTCTGACATCGCACTTAATGTTTGATGAAAAAATATCTTCATTTCATCCAAAGGCATGTCCTTGGTCCATAAATCTATGCGCATAGATTCTTTGGCCTTAGCATCCCAAACAGAAAGCAGCATCGCTTTTGCTTGTTGATTTTCTACACCGCCATCTTTTGCGCTCCAGTGTAGTTTTTCTGGGACCTTGTTCTCGTCTAGTGAAACATCAATGATGATTTTTGATTTGTTTGAAACTGCCATTATTTCTTTGGTTTATATTTAGATTTTTTAAAGAGAGCTTCTGCATCGAAGACTAATAATTGTTGTGGTGTGATGTCATTGTTTTTCATAAAAGCACGCACTATTTTCCAACCTAAATAACGCCCTGCCATTGGAGAGGATTCATTATCAAGTTCTAGATAAAACTTAGAAAAAGGAGCGTTCGAAATAAATCTTGGAGTAAGACCAGGGTCTGTGCTAAATAAAAGTTCTTTTTCGACAAAATAACGCCACATGTCTACCTGATTATCTTCAGCCCATTGCCATTGTTTATCTGTGTATCCAATTTTAGAGGCATCACTCGTATTGGGCAACCATAATTCTTGTAAATACAATTGTTTTCCAAAATAAATCATTTGTTCCAAAAAAGTATTTTTTGTTGGAGGAGCAATATATTTTTGAGCATACGCCCTAGCAACATCAGAGGATATTTGAGAAGCTTTTAAATTTTCAACAATGTATCTTTTAATCTCTGAGTAGTAACGGTGATCTGCGCCAAGGTAGTTATCTAAAGACAACAGTAGCAAAGTGTCTGAGGCAACAATAACTCTGCTTTGATAATCAACGTCGTTTATTAAAGTAACTGTTGTGGGCGCCCTAAAGCGAGGAAAATAATATTTTATGTGCTGAAATAAGGGCCCTAATGTAGCCACTAGGTTTGTTTTATCAGGAAATATTTTTAAGATTTCATCGGCCATTTCTTGATGCAATGGGCTTTGCATACGAGCTATCCATACACTATCTGGGATTCTTTTTGAAAAAAACATAGGAAATTTTTCTTTTAAAGCCCCAAGAGAATCAATGGATGTGTTGGCAAACTGCTTATCAAACCGTATCACAGATACCTCAATAGGAATGTTTGAAATATCCTTTTCTATATCACCTGAATTGTCACATCCAAAGAGAGTGAAAGCCACTAAAAATAAAATAAATTTTTGCATATAATTATAGGTGCTAAGCTATAGAACGAAATTCCTTTTTATTAATTTTACAAATAAGGTAAAATGTTCGTATTTTAAAAATGTAAAAATACAATTTTAACAATGATTGTAGTACCTTAATGATCTCAGAAATTTTAAAACCTTTAAGAGGTCATGTAATAATTCATCGCTTTAAAAACAATAATATGCAGGTAGAAAAAGTAACAGCTCATATAGTAGGATGGCTTAAGCAATATGCCCAAGAATCTAAAATGGATGGATTTGTAATTGGTGTTAGCGGCGGAGTAGATAGCGCTGTAACCTCAACACTGTGTGCCATGACAGGGCTTAAAACGCTGTGTGTAGAAATGCCTATCCATCAAGCCAAAGGCCAAGTAACAAGAGCTAGGGAGCATATTACCCAATTAAAAAAACAATTTACTGGAGTTACAAGCACACAGGTAGATCTCACAGAGTTGTTTGAAGGTTTTAAAGCACAAGTGCCAGAAACTAACAACTCAGACACCCTGGAGGTATCTCTGGCCAACACAAGGGCGAGACTCAGAATGACTACCCTTTATTATTTTGCTGGATTACACAAGTATTTGGTAGCTGGTACGGGGAATAAAGTAGAAGATTTTGGTGTTGGGTTTTATACCAAATATGGAGATGGCGGCGTAGACCTTAGCCCTATTGCAGATTTACTTAAAAGCCAAGTATACGCTATAGCAAAACACATTAAGGTATCCCCCCAGATTCTAGAGGCAGCGCCCACTGATGGTCTCTTTGGAGACAGCCGCACAGATCAAGACCAAATTGGGGCTAGTTATGATGAATTAGAATGGGCCATGAAAATGCAAGAGTTAGGCAAAACCGATAGTGAATTTAACACTAGAGAAAAAGAAGTTTTTAAAATATATACGCGGCTTAACAAGGCTAACAAGCACAAAATGAACCCAATACCAATTTGCGAAATACCCTTGAGTTTTATTTAAATAATACTCAAGGTTTCTTATAGTTGAAGCTAAGAGGCTAATGATTACTAATCATGTTGTATAAATTGTAGTAAAAGTATTACAAAACCCCCTTGCTTTTCCATAAAGCATTATTATATTTGTTTTTATAGATTGCATTAATTGCAAAACCTACCTACAAAATGAAAACAGTATTTATCGCCGATAATCATCCTATTACCAGAAAAGGTATTGTGTGCATGCTTAAAAACAATAAAAAGTTTGCAATTATTGGTAAAGCTGGAAATGCTGAAGATTTATACACAAGCCTGAGAGAAAGCACGCCAGATATCCTCATTATGGAGATTGACATTCCTCAAATTAACGGTATTAATGCCTTACGCAACATAAAAACAGAATTTCCAAAAATGCGTGTGCTTATATTCTCTACACACCCAGAAGAAATTTACGCTTTGCGTGCTATTAAATCTGGTGCTGCTGGATATGTTCCAAAAACAGCAACCACCAAAACCTTTGTAAAAGCAATGAAGCATATTGCAAAAGGAGGTATTTTCTTGAATGAAGAGTTAACATCTACATTTACAAGTAGAAACGTAGGAGAAAGTAACGCGATAAGCCGTTATAAAAAACTATCTTCAAGAGAGATTGAAGTTCTTAATCTGCTCAGTAGTGGCAAAAGAAATAAAGACATTGCCAACGCACTAAATATTAATGAAAAAACAGTAAGCACCTACAAAACCAGATTACTAAAGAAACTAAAAGTGGACAACCTAGCAGATCTAATACATCAGTCTAGAATGTTTCAGTTCGGATAAGCTACACCACCCTTCTTAATTTTTCTGACAAGATACTATGCAGGGTATTGTAATCCTTCACTGCCTCAAGTACACTTCTATCTTTGTAAGATCCATTTTCAACAGGCGAATCAATAAGGTCCTTAATTTTCAGACTAATTAAATACCTGCGTAAATTCAGTATGGTTTCACTCACTATTTGGGATACACCACTATCTTTACCTTTTACGTAAATCTCCATACGCTCCCAGTCATGCAAGGCATGTCTTTCATCATCCATTAAAATATCTGACACCAAACTAGCTGTTTCTGTTTCTAGCTCATTGATAAAGGTATCTACTTGAAAGTCTTTTCCTTGATTAAATTGTGTGATTATTTCAGTATAAAGACTCTTAAATGTTTCATTTGTAAACTCAATTTCATCATCTTGAAGGTCTAGGTATATTTTTTCAAATACCTTATTTGAACTAATTTCTGGTTTAAATGAAATTTCTCCCTCTTCATTTGCCTCTAGAATTAAATCTTCAAAATCTTCCTTAGAACCGCCATACAACAAGAGTATTTCTATAATTTTACGTTCTAATTCAAAAAGCTCATCTATCTTTTTTGTTGGCTGGCTCTTGGGTGTAATAACATTAAAAGCTTGTTGGGTAGGTGCCGTTTTCTTAGATTGATCTTTGGCATCTTTTTGCAGTAACTGAGCTAGGGTATTAAACAATACTTGCTCACTAATATCCATGATACGCGCGCACTCTTTAATGTATACTTCGCGTTTTATAGTATCTGGTATTTTAGAGATACTTACCACCATATCCCTGATGGTGTCTGCTTTTTTAATAGGATCATTATCTGCTTCTTTGGCTAGTAAAGATGCCTTGAAGGAAATAAAATCTTTTGCATTTTCTACCAAATAGCTCTGCAATACATCTAGAGTATTGTTTTTTGCAAAACTGTCTGGATCCTCACCCTCTGGAAAGGTGCAAATCTTAACATTCATCCCTTGCTCTAGAATAAGATCAACTCCTCTTATAGAAGCTCTTAAACCAGCCGCATCTCCATCAAACAAGACAGTGATGTTTTGGGTGAGTCTATTAACTAATCGTATTTGCTCTGGGGTTAAAGCGGTACCTGAGGAGGAAACCACATTCGTAATACCACGCTGGGCAAACTGTATTACATCTGTATAGCCTTCAACTAAGTAACAGTTATCTTCTTTAGCAATGCTTTGCTTTGCATTATAAATACCATACAGCACCTTGCTCTTATGATATACATCACTCTCTGGAGAGTTTAAATACTTAGCGGCTTTTTTATCACTGGTTAATATTCTACCCCCAAAACCCAAGGTACGACCACTCATGCTCAAAATAGGGAACATCACACGTCCCTTAAAGCGGTCAAACTGTTTTTCTTGCTTTACAATTGACAAACCTGTTTGCTCTAGAAACTCTAGCTTGTATCCCTTTTTGATTGCTTGATCTGTAAAGGCAGACCAGCCATCTAGAGAGTATCCTAGTTTAAATTTCTCTATTGTCTGTTGTGTAAAACCACGTTCTTTAAAATAAGAAAGCCCAATGGCCTTACCAGGCTCTGTTTTTAATAAGTTGTTATGAAAATACCCTGTAGCATACTCATTAACCAAATAAAGGCTCTCACGAGCGTCCGCTTGTTGCTTTTGCTCATCTGTTTGTTCTATCTCTTCTATTTCTATACCATACTTTTTTGCAAGGTATTTAATAGCCTCTGGATAGGTAAAGTGCTCATGCTCCATTAAAAAAGTAACGGCATTACCGCCTTTCCCGCTGGAAAAATCTTTCCAGATTTGCTTGACTGGAGATACCATAAAACTTGGGCTTCGCTCATCAGTGAAGGGGCTTAAGCCTTTAAAATTACTTCCAGATTTTTTGAGCTGAACGAAATCACCAATTACCTCCTCTACACGAGCAGTTTCAAATACAGTATCTATGGTGGAACGACTTATCATAAGTTATGGCAACGGTTTGTAAAACTACATAAATGATACGTCAATATATAAAATGTACCTCACATTTACGTATAAAAAAAGCAAGGATTACTTCTTCCTATCTATAACGTAATTTACCATAAGTTTTAACGAATCTTTATATGGTGAGCTTGGGTAGGTGTCAAGAATAGCTAGTGCTTTTTGCTGGTAGTCTTTCATTTGCTGCTGGGCATAATCAAGCCCTCCATGAGATTTTACGTACGCTATTACTTGCTTGACACGGTTTTTATCTTTGTTGTGGTTTTTAACTGAGTTGATGAGCCAGCTTTTATCTTTTGAGGAGGCATTATTAATGGCATAAATTAAAGGAAGCGTCATTTTTTGCTCTTTAATATCGATACCCGTTGGCTTTCCAATAGCCTGGTCTGAATAATCAAACAAATCATCTTTTATCTGAAATGCAATACCAATTAACTCCCCAAAGCTTCGCATTGCCTCTACCTTATCTTCACTGGCATGCACAGATTTTGCTCCCATAGCACAACATGCCGCAATGAGTGTAGCGGTTTTTTGACGTATAATTTCAAAGTAAATTGCCTCTGTAATATCTAAATTTCTTGCTTTTTCTATTTGAAGTAGTTCACCCTCGCTCATTTCACGCACTGCTACAGATATGATTTTCAATAAATCAAAATCATCATTATCTATAGAAAGTAATAAGCCTTTTGACAATAAAAAATCACCAACCAATACTGCAATTTTATTTTTCCAAAGTGCATTTACAGAAAAGAACCCTCTTCTTCTGTCACTATCATCAACCACATCATCATGCACTAGTGTTGCTGTATGTATAAGCTCAATAACAGATGCACCTCTGTAAGTTCTTTCATTTACTGCACCTTGATTGTTCATCTTAGCTATAAGAAACACAAACATGGGCCGCATTTGCTTTCCCTTTCTATTGACAACGTAATGGGTAATTTTATTGAGCAGGGAAACCTTAGAAATCATGGAATTCGAAAATTTCTTTTCAAAGAGTTCCATCTCTTTTTCGATAGGTAGTTTTATTTGAGCGACTGCTTTCATTGGCATACCAAAAGTACGTTAAATAGTAAGAGCTTATTTATTGTAGATAAAAAAACGGAGAAGAATTACACCCTTATCCGTTTTTGTTTTAAAGGGCGCACGCTATTTTTTAGCTTTTGTTCTATTTCTATACAAAGAAACATCAACACAGTTTATCATTTCTTGTTTATTAACAGCCACACCCAAAAATTTCTCAATTCTTGCTAGCTCTGATGCAGGGTTTTCTAAAACATCTGTATAGTTAACATATAATATTTCTACACCCGGCTCACTTTTATCCCAAAGGGTAACATTGGCTAATAATTTCTGATATTTATTATACAAAGTCACTGGAAACTCCTGCTCACTTTTGCCAATCATCTTTTGTTGGGACTGGATAATTTCATTTAAATCTCTGCGCATAAAAATAATTTTATACCTAAGGGTTGAGTCTAAATATTTAAGCAGTGGCGCAACAACTTTTACCGCTTTGTCTTGACCCTTTGAGAGCCAAGTATTGTCTTTGTACAATGACATCACTGGTTTATACTCATAATACCCTTTAGGGTTTGAGATATCTGCCTCGCGGAGTTGATCCTGAAGGATATCCACCCCTCCTTTATCAAGCATTTGCATCATAAGTGAGGTTCCAGATCTAGGCAAACCAGAGACTATTGTTACTTGATTTTCTTGATACACATTGGAGACCTCTGCCGTATAATCGATATCTAGTTCTACTTTTTTTATGATATTATCCAAAGACTGTTTTGCCTTATGGAATTCTTTCGGCTTTAAAGAATTTGCCATCTCATAGGCAACCTTAGCATTTTCTAAATCACCAAGGTTTTCTAGCGCTTGACCAAGCAATAAATGAGCCTTGGGGAAATACTTTACAATTTCTATACTTGTTAGGGCATACTCTGCTGCCTCCTCATACTCTTGTTTGTTCAATAATATTTCTGCCATTAAAGTATAGTAGGTTGCCTTTTCAGGTTCTTTCTCTATGGCCTTCTCTAATTGCTGTGTTGCAATATCTAGATTACCCAACACAAAATTAAGCGTTGCTTTTTTGTAGAGTATTTGTCCAGAAACAGCTGTGCTTTTATCCAAAATAGCTAGGGCTTCTTTAGGCCTACCTATTTCAGATAAAATATAAGACTCTGTTAAATCTAGATTATAATTTATTTCTGTTTTTGAGTCTTTAACTTTTTGGAGGTATTCTTTAGCCAACACAAACTCTTTTTCTAAAACAGCTATGCTTATCAAATTCATGTAAAAGGGAGCCAAATCTGTTGGGGGAGTTTCCTCTAACAGCTCTAACAGTAATTTTTTGGATGAAGAGAAATCTTTTTTACCCAAATAAACTCTTGCTAAGTTGTGTTTTAAATCTATCCTGGTCTTTTTTATAGCTACTTCAAATTTCTCATCTAGCTTATCTACATACCCTAGCTCTACTAGTTGCTCCATTGTCTCAGCGTCAGAGAGGGCATCTGTTTGTGTGGTCACTTTAAGATCTCCAAAATCTCCAGGTTCTTTATCCCAGCTTTCTATGTAGGCAGGTTCTTGGGTCTCTTTAAAAATATCTAGTATCACCTTACCGTCCATATCCTTACCAATTGGCAATCCGTAATGATGGAGTATCGTTGGAGCAACATCAATTAAGCCCATGCCAAAAACCTTTGTGTTTTCTTTTATATTAGGTCCTGCGGCTACAAACATACCAAACTGTCTGTGCTCTAAAGAGGGAGCAGCCTGAACTTTTGGCATTTCTAGTATTCTTTTTTCTCCAGATTCGAAACCATGGTCAGACATAACAATGACCGTCGTGTCTTTATCAATTAGCTTTAGCTTTCGCTCCAACATCATATCTTGGAAAATATAAGACCCTGTAACTGCTTCTTTGAATATATCGTAATTTTCTTTTTCTACCCCTGGTAATTTGGGTGGATGGTATTTCATAAAAGAGTGACAAAAATGATCAATCATATCATAGTACACGGCCATAAAATCCCACTCTGAGGTCCTTAAAAGTTTTGTTGCTGCATTGTGTACAGAGGTGTTTTGGGAAACAACACTAGCAATTGCAGCCAAACCTCTGTGCATGTCTTGGTCTACATCATGAGCTCTGGGTACAAATGGATAGAGGTGTGCCTGTGTTATTTCAAATGGAAACATACGCAGGTCTTTAAATTCATCTTTTTTTTCCCAAGGATGAATTACAAACTCACTCATTGGAGTTTGTTTTTTTGGATTTCTTGAAGTTTTTTGAAAACGGTCTGAAATGATGGTACCATTTATAGGTTCAACAGGAAAACTTGGCCACCAACCTACAAGGTTTGACGCTAAGCCTTTGTTGTGAAAAATATTCCAAAGCGCTCTTGTTTTTCTTGATGTTGTTGTGACAGGACGGACAGTTTTGGCATCTGGAGTTACTTCGATAAAACCTAAAACGCCATGTTTGTCTGGCGTTTTACCTGTTACCACAGAGGTCCAGAGCATAGGAGAATAAGGAGGATTCATGGTGCTCATATTTCCGTAGACACCCCTTTGGATTAAACTCTTTAAAGCTGGCATTTTACCTTGGGCAATCAAAGGCCAAATAATATCCCAGTCTGCAGCATCCCAACCTATAAGTAGTACTTTATTGTTCTTCATCGCTACTAAATTTATTGTGCGCTATCTTAACTTTTCTCCAGGCATCAAAACCAACATCGCCCAAAGCCAAAATAGCTAAGGAACCTTCAACTGTGACTTTTTTGGGATCGAATACTACTTTTTTGGGCTTTTCTTTCATTAAATTGGGTAATATTTAGAAATTCTAGACAAACTTATTTATATTTACGGAAGTTTAACACGGTAAAACTGCGAAAGTTTTGCTTAAAATCCTATTTATTATGAAAAAAAATACTTCAACAAAATTAGCAAAAAGGTTAGCTAAATACGGAGCTTTATCTGCTGCTGTATTAGGAGTAGCTGACGCTTCTGGACAAGTAACTTACACAGATGTAAGCCCAGATTTAGTTCTAGAATTAGGTGAGGCCTTTGACGTTGATTTTACCGGAGCGGTTCCAGAAGGAAACGTTCAAATTTCTAATCCTGCAGATCTTGCCGGTGGTACTGCTGCTTTAGCATTCCCAAGTTCTGGTGGAGCCTTAGTTGGTTTTACAGCAGGTGGATATGAGTATCCTTTAGTTCTTGCTGACGGAGACGTTATTGATGATGCTTCTGGTTACACCACAGTTGGTGTACGTGGAGATTTAAACTACTACGGTTGTGCATATTCAAACAGTCAGTGGTGTGATTTCGTTGAAGACGGAATCTTAGGTGTATCTTTCCAATTTAATGGAAACACTCACTATGGTTGGGTTCGTATGGACACAGATGTAGGAGCAGATGATGTAATTACTGTTAAAGGATTTGCTTTTGAAGCTACACCAGATACTGCAATTGTTGCAGGAGATGAAGGTACTTTAGGAAACAATGACAACAACCTTAACGGTTTTGCACAGTTTGTTGCTGATGGTCAATTAAATTTAAAAGCAAACACTGCTATGAGTAGCGTTGCAATTTTTGACATTACAGGAAAACAAGTAATTTCTCAAAAGGTAACAAGTACTAATGCTCAAGTAAACCTTGCAGGTCTTAACACCGGAGTTTACATTGCAAAAGTATCTATTGGAAGTACACAAGAGTCTTTCAAGTTTGTAAAGTAATCTAAGAAATTAGAATATATTAAAAAGAGCGCTAGAAATAGCGCTCTTTTTTATTGTTTATTAGCTAACTGCCCACAAGCAGCATCTATATCCTTACCCCTGCTTCTTCTAACAGTAATTGGGATTCTTGCTTTTTCTAACATCGTTATATAAAGATCAAGCGCTTTGTTATCTGCCTGTTGAAACATACCATCATCAATAGGGTTGTACTCTATTATATTTACTTTACAAGGCACATAACTGCAAAAGGTAATAAGGGCGGCTACATCTTGCTTTTGATCATTTATACCATTCCAAACAACATACTCATAGGTTATTTGCTTGGCTGTTTTTTCATACCAATACTCTAAAGACTCCTTAAGATCTGTTAGGGTAAAAGATGTTGCGAAAGGCATGATTTTCTCACGTGTCTCTTGAATAGCAGAATGTAATGATACGGCTAGATTAAACTTTACGTTATCGTCAGCCATTTTCTTTATCATCTTTGGAACACCAGATGTGGAAACCACAATACGTTTTGGTGACATGCCGAGTCCTTCAGGGCTTGTTATTTTTTCTATAGCAGCTAATACGTTTTTATAATTCATCAAAGGCTCACCCATACCCATAAAAACAATATTGGAAAGGGGCCTGTTGTGATACAATCTACTTTCTTTATCAATGGCAACTACTTGATCATAGATTTCGTCTGGGTTTAAATTTCGCATACGCTTTAATCTAGCCGTTGCACAAAATTTACAATCCAAACTACAACCAACTTGAGAAGAAACGCAAGCGGTAGTTCTTGTGCCTGTGGGTATCAATACAGACTCTACAACTAGACCATCATGGAGTTTAACACCATTTTTAATGGTACCGTCCTTACTTCTTTGAATGCTATCTACCTTTATGTGATTGATCACGTAATGAGCCTGCAGATGATCTCTAGTCTGTTTTGAAAGATTTGTCATCTGGTCAAAGGTGTGTGCCCCTTTACTCCAAAGCCACTGGTATACTTGGTTACCTCTAAAGGGTTTATCTCCAATAGATTCAAAAAAAGATCGAAGTTCTTCTTTTGATAATGCGCGTATGTCTTTTTTAGTTTGCTCCATTGTTTTGCAAAAATACTATTATTTAACCCCACTTTAGTGCATAAAAAAATCGTTTCTTAGTTTTTAAAGAAACGACAACAGAGATACCCATGATGTTAAAATCACTTATCTACGCTAATTTTTTTTGTGATTTGCTCGTTGGTATTACCATCAATAAGCTGCAAGAAATAAATCCCTTTAACCACACTCTCAATGTTTATGATGTTATCGGTGTTTGAAAGGGAACCTCCCATTACACGCTGCCCGGTAGCAGTATACAAATTATAAACAAGATTAGGATATCTTGTATTTGTTACCCTTAGAACGCTTGATGCAGGGTTGGGGTATATTTCTAAAACACCTGTTAATAGATTCTCTGGAACCCCTAATATATTTTGCACAGACGCTGTTGTAGTTTGTCCTGTACCAAGAGGATCTAACCAATCTTTAAGCCTTGAGGAAGGGTTTTGTCCAGCGTCCCAAGAGATGCCAAACCTTCCATAAATATCATAATCGTTATTGTTTTCTGTACCTATACAGTTTGATTGTCCTGCGTACAATTGGCCAATGATTTTTCCTGTATCACTAAACAGTGGAGATCCTGAAGAACCGCTCTCGGTAGTTCCAAGCTCCCAGCCATCACCGCTACCCACAGACACTCCGCCAATAAGCCAAACTTGTGTACCGTTTGCGTTTTCTTTTACAGCGCCATCATCATCTCTAGATATCTTCATGATATCTCCATTAGGATGATGAATACCCACCTCAAAAAGTGGCTCAGTATCACTTCTGTCCCAGCCTGCAAAAACAATGTCCCAGGATGG
>Ga0206125_10002134_pt1 | contig 21344 bp, 25 predicted proteins | sample Helgoland_Spring_4_FD_148598 | JGI IMG/M metagenome (GOLD analysis project Ga0206125, IMG submission 148598) | Pelagic subsurface seawater microbial communities from Kabeltonne, Helgoland, North Sea - Helgoland_Spring_Bloom_20160331_1 | ecosystem: Environmental > Aquatic > Marine > Epipelagic ... | reverse complement strand
AGTTACGCCTATGTTGGGCGCGGCGTTAATTTTTATGTTAGGAATGTTTTCTTATCAAGTTAATCCTCTATTTAAGTGGAGTGATTTTAGTATAACCCCACCAGCTGGGGTAGCACGACCTCCAATTATAACCAGTATGAAGGACTTCATACAAATATTTGGAATATGTCTTGCCATTTGTGGACTAGTTGTATCAGCAATCATGTTTATTATATACGCATCTGGTAACATTTCTGGTGTAGGAACGGGGATTATAATTACCTTAAATGTCTTATTAGTTATTGGTGTATTAACCTTAATTGCTACACAATTAAGTAAAGCTGGTGATAATACTATTACCTCACTCGTTGTTAAATTGGTATTATATATACCTTGCTTGATAGTAGATGTTATTAATATTATTAAAAATGAATATGATATTACAACTAAAACCTCTATTATTGTTTTAGGTATAGATATTGCCCTAATTTTAGCTATTTGGGGATTACCTAAAATCAAACACTTTTTTTTAAACGTAAATGGGCAACAACTTATTAATGAACCTATTTATATGAATAATAGTAAAATATTAGGAACATATGAAAATTTAATCGCTGATCTATCAGGCACTTCTAATGATAGTAAATTTAATTATAAATACGCCCTATCCGCATGGATTTATGTAAATCCGCAACCACCTAATACAGGAGAATCATATACGCAATATACCAGTCTACTTAACTATAGTAATAAACCTAATATTCTCTATAAGGCTGACACTAATACTTTATTAATTAAAATGAATAATAATAATAATGAAGAAATTATTTACAAAACAGATACGTTTTTGTTACAAAAATGGAATAATATTATTGTTAATTATGATGGTGGTACTTTAGACATTTTTATTAATAATAAACTTGTTGTATCTCAAGGTTCTGTTGTTCCTTATATGTCTTATGACCAAATAACTAGTGGTTCTTCAAATGGAATTCAAGGTGGAATTTGTAATGTTAAATATTTTCACCGTGTCCTTAATTTTAATGAAATTAAACAAATTTATCATTATTCTAAAAACAAAAACCCTCCTATAATTTAGATAATTTCTAAACATATATTATATTATGAACGTTAAAACTATCATTATAGCAGTTGTTGTAATAGTTATCATTTATCTTGTTATGAAGTGGTTTATGGGACGAACCGCATTGACTAGTATGATGGATGCTAAAACGTCTCAAACTATCGGTGCCGAAAAACTAGATGGGGGATCTGGGAGTAATTTCACTTATTCTATATGGTTTTATATATCAAATTGGAATTATAAATATGGTGAACCAAAAGTAATTTTAGGGCGTTTAGATAAAAATAAAGATCCTGCTCCTTCTATTGTTTTAGGCGCTATGAGCAACGATCTTAATATATCAGTTACAACATATCCTTCACTTAAATCTACCAAAACTGGTAACGTAAAAACATGCAATGTTCAAAATATACCACTTCAAAAATGGGTTAACCTGACTGTTAGTTTATATGGCCGCTCTATGGATATTTACTTAGATGGCAAACTTGTAAGAACATGTGTATTAGATGGTGTAGCTAAAGTTGATTATAATTCCCCAGTATTAGTCACCCCATCAGGCGGATTCGCAGGATTCACATCCAATGTTCAATATTGGGGGAGTGCTTCTAATCCACAGGAAGCGTGGAATATTTACAAACAAGGATATGGAGGAAGTGCTTTAGGTAATTTATTTAATAAATACAGAGTTAAGGTTACATTTTTGGAGGATAATCAACCAGGAGGCAGTTTTGAAATATAATATAATCTAAATTTCTTATCTATAATATATAGATATGAATACCTTTGGAAATGTATCAGCCGGCAATTTTACTAAACCATTTGGCTATTCCAGTTCAAATGGGATGTTTACAGGAACAAAAGATTTTCTTAAATCCAATAGCCTAGTAGCAAAAGTTGCCTTTTTACTTTTGATATTAGTTTTATTTATAATTGCAATGAGATTTGGAGTTGCTGCGATTAGTTATATTCTATCACCTTCTACAAACCCCCACTTATTAAAAGGTATGATTGACAGCACCCAGCAAAAAATATTTCCACAAAATCCTTCACTGAAGGATGCCAAGCCAATATTACGCTCCGTTAATAAGGGTGATGGATTAGAATTCACTTGGTCTGTGTGGATTTATGTTCAGAATTTACTCCCTGATGGACAATATAAACATATTTTCCACAAGGGTAATCCTAATATTGTATTAGATGGACCAGAAACAGGTATGAACTTTCCAAATAACGCACCAGGACTTTACCTTGGACCAAACAGCAATCAAATAACAGTAATGATGAATACATTTGACCAAATAAATGAAAAGTTTGTTGTTGATGATATACCACTTAATAAATGGATTAATGTTATTATTAGAGTTGAAAATACTACTATAGATATTTATATTAATGGTACAATCGTTAAAAGACATATTTTATCAGGTGTACCAAAACAAAATTATGGTGATGTTTACGCTTCTATGAATGGAGGTTTTAATGGGCACACTTCCAATTTATGGTATTGGGACTATTCATTGGGTACCAGCGCAATTCAGGATATTGTCGACCAAGGACCTGATATGACTATGGACGATTCTAATATGAAACAATCTGACCCAAGATACTTTTCGCTTAGATGGTTCTTCAATAATAGCCAAGGTGATAATATTGGTTATGGAGGGTTATAATTTAATGTATAATTATTAATATAATTATATATTATTAATGCCTGAAGTTTGTTTATTTAATACATCTTCAAATTATGTATGCATTCCAAAATCGCCTCTTTTTCAGAACCCTTGTTTTCCTGGGATTGTTTTGAATGACAACATAATTCGAGATTGTAATTGTAATAATGGTAATGGGTTAAAAATTATTAGACCTTGGTCCAGATTTGAGGGAGAAAGTCGTGTTAACGTATTATCTACAGATGATTTAAATATGAGACGTAAAGCTGAAGTTTTACAATATAAAAAAAACTCATCTAATTTAACAAAAAGCCAAAAATATTCATTAGCGGCACGGAATCTTTTAACCAAGAAAAAAAGTTGGGCATCTCAAAAAAGGGAAAATATGGAGAATCCAATGAACGACCCAATACTATACCATAATTTAAAACTTGACCAATACACACTTAGAATCAATAATACGGGTCCTATACGTAAATACTATACATCTCAAAGTGATGTTCCTGGAAAATCTATCGAACTCAAATATGACAAAAGTGTGCCACTTACAATGTATACACCCGTTCGTAGAACATATAAAGGTGGTGTAGGTAAATGGCCTAGAATATCTTGGTATCCAGGCGCAAAGGGATTTCCAGTTGGTAAAAGGTAATATTACTCGTTTTGTAATTCTAATTGAGCTGACTCCCATAATATATAAATTCCCCCACCCGTAAATATATGGAACCAAGCGGTTCCTATAATCTGCAATGGCAAAATTTTATATGGATCACATAATTTCATAATAATTCCCGTAATTATTAATATTATACCATAAATTAATAAATCGCTGTCTATTACATTATTTATTAATACGTATGTAACCATTGAACCTGAAAATAACATAGATAAAATATTCACCGACCTTATTAATTGTTTGTTTCCCACATCTATACTCATTACCCCCATAATATTCAATAATACGAAAGCAGTCGATACATATAAATCATATTCTGGATTTATTACGATAATAAAATATGACCCAATATACACAATTGTAGAGGAATATAACACAATATCCAATTTTTGGATACTTTCTAATTGTGTTGCCCACCAGGCAAATGATACTATCCCCAATAATGTTAATGTTATTATACCTACATAACTAATATAATAATAATCATTTATATTAACAAATATTAACCCCGATATTAGATTATATATCAAAGACGAGCATGTATTTTGTGGATATAAAATACCTGTTGTGTGTTCTATTTCAGACGATTTAAATACAGATACACCTCTCTTTTCACCAAATATTTTGACTAACGACATAATATATATATATATATCGGATACCATTTATTCCCTTAATGATGGATTTATACATATTTGTTTACTCGGGAAAATTTCTCCTGACATACACAATTCTGATTTATCTACGCTTATACATGACCTAAACCCTCTATCTTCACCTATATAACAAAAGCCTGATTTTGATTTTGGTTTTGATTTTTGTAATAAGCTACCCGAATCGTCTGATTCTGGGAAATAATTTGACTTTTTATTATTTATATTAATATCTTGTTTCAATGATTTAAAATTTGGATCTAATATTTGCTCTGATATATCTATCGCATCCTTTACACTATCACCGATTATATCTACTGCTAATTTTGTGCCTTTTTGACTTTCCGAAATTGTTTTTTTTGCTGTTTCTCCTACAGAATAACCAAACAATCCAAGTATTGGAGAGAAAAAACCCCTTAACGATTCAGCACCTTCACCTAAATAATTAAATAAATTAAAACCTAACAATAATAAAATTGCAACCAATAGAACATATAATAAATAATTAGGTGAATCACTGCTTGGAGATACAGAAGATATGTTAAGATCGTCAATTAATTTTTGAGGCGACATTGATGGTGTTTCAGTAATAACTTGTTCTAATGAATTGGAAAATGTTGATCTATCCATATATATATTATATTAACATAATATATATGAATTTAGAAAACTATTATACTCAACAACCAATATGTAAAGAACCCAAATTTATATTTAATAAAGATGAATGTCTATGCATGAAAAAAAAGAAGACGTTAAAATTAAAGCGAAAACTTAAACTTGTAGAAGGTTTAAAACGAGTTAAATCACCAAGTGATACTAAAAAACGGTGCCCCGTTGGAAAAGTTATTAATCCAAAAACGGGTCGGTGTAACAAAATAAAACCATCGACGCTTAAAAAAGGGAATCAAGCCAAACACCAGACATTGAAACTTGTTTTGGAATCTGTTCCAGATGAGAAAAAAATATCTATACAGGAAAAACCCAATTCGAACGGTACAAAACGTAATGTTAAAACTGGTAAAGTGCATACCCCAATCACAGTAATTACAGACTCTAATGAAGTCATAGTAATTTCTTCAACCACGCCCGCATTACAACATAAATTAGGTAATGAAATTATGGAATTATTCTCTAATACATCTAAACTTAAACCTACTTCACATAGTATTCAAAAATCAATAGCTTCTTTCTCTCCGAGTATTAATAAGGAACTTGTTTCAAAAAGGCTAGGTTATCCCAGCAATAACCTGTTAGGATGTACTGATTTCAAAACAACTACAAGCCCCAAAATAATGGTAAATGGTGCATGTGTTCCTTATTTCAGCGTTAAAGGTAAAAGGGCTTTGTTAGAAAACCTTTCTTATAGTAGGAAGTCCCTCACGTGGGAAGATGTTACTTCACCAAAACAATATCAAGCTAATTGTTGGTTTAATGTAATGTTTATGGTACTATTTGTAAGTAACAAGGGTCGTAAGTTTTTTAAATCCTTCAGACAGCTAATGATTGAAGGAAAACGATCAGATGGTAGCATAATTAAACCCCCACGTCTTAAAACAGCATTTGCATATTTAAATCTAGCTATAGAAGCTAGTTTAACTCCAACCGAAAAAATATTAGATAATGTTGATACCAACATTATGATTTCATCAATATATAAGTCTATACCTGCTAGTTTGCGAGAAACTACACATAATGATATTATAAATGTAGGTAGTTATGGTAATCCTTATAAATATTATAAGGGGATTATGGATTATCTATCATATAATCCTGTTTCTATATATCATCACGAGCATTTTAGCCCTGGTGATGAATATTATAATGTTCTTAATAGATCATTTGAATTTTACAATCTAACTAATGGAGGGGAAATACCAGATTTAATCATATTATCTATCTTTGATAAAGATTGGGAAAAGGGAACTATTGAGAAAAAACAGATTATAAAATGTGGATTGAACACTGAATACAAGTTAGATAGTTGTGTTATTAGAGACACAAAACTACGACATTTTTGTGCTTTATTGGAAATAGATTCTACCGAATGTGGGTTTGATGGGGGTAGTTTTAGAAAGTTATCTCCGTTTAAATGGAAAACATTACTTAATAAGGATACTAATTGGACATTTGAAGGATCTACATGGGGCTCTTCTACAGAAAATATAACATGGAATTTTAATAAATCTTACCAAATGTTGTTTTATTACCGCATTAAATAAATATGTAATTTCATTCTTATTTATTTAACAATTTATCATAAAATTGAAATGGATTTGCTTGCTATAATGTAACTAAAACCCCACATCCTTGAAAACACCCCCAAAACAAAACAAAACAAAACAAAACAAAACAACCTTTAAGCCTATCCAAAAAAACCAAAACCAAAACCAAAACAGCATGGGAAACGCTGCCTACAACGCGTACACTTGGAGTACAGGGTACTCTCCTCTTGTCATTAATGCTACTGGTGATTGGCGTTATTACAAGGATAAAACGAAATGTCTCCAATCCATGCTTGGAATTGGTTTTGAGTTCGAAGTTATTTCACAGGAGGATGAGGCTAGGGGTCAAGCACTATGTGCTCATCGCATTATGAGAGAACAGGGTTATATTGATCAAATTGTTAATAGCAATCGCCTTGTCGGCATTCCCCTACCAGAATTTGAACTATTCCTTTATATTGGTGCTGGAAGGGGTAGCACTCAAATTACTATTATAGATTTAAATGGAAATGTCGTAGAAATTTATATGGGACCAGGTTACCCAAAACGCAAAGGCGGTGGCGATAAGAAGTCAACCATAGAGGATATCTCTGCGATTGTTGATAAGATCCATTTAAAATATGGTAGAGGTATTCTAGGAATTTTTGGGTTCGATTCTATATTCCATGTTCTTAAGAAAACTTGTCCAGTTGTTGCAGACAAAAGTAAATTGCCTGATACTATTACTACAACTGCTGAAGATTTCAGGAGTTTGGGGTATTTGGCATCACATTACCCAAATACACCGATGCTCGTCTTCCGTAACTTTATTATGAAGGATGGTAAAGACCGAAAGGTCACCTTCCTTCATGGAAAAAAACTAAAGGTTGATCTTGGAACTGCTCAAGCCAGGCTGACTAATCCTGAATCTGGTGAGCAGATTTATGTGGCAGACCTACCGGATAATTGGCAAACGGATGAAACTCATATTGATAAGATTGTTGAAATTATGAATTATATGAAAGACCAGGAAAACAAATATTCAGGTAATTAATATTTAAAGATATTTATGTAAATATTAATAATGTCAAATAATCCAGTGTTAGACTTTCTTAAAGAACATCGTTCAGTTATTTTTTCACCTAAAACAATTTCTAAGAAATTAAACATAAAAAATAAAGAAATTTCTAGATATTCACTTGATTCTGATATTAAACGAGCAAAATCAAGTGATGCAGGTTCATGGAAACGTGGTCTAACATTGTTGTATTATTAATTATTTTTATATAAATTATTTATAACATCGAGTTTCTCGATTGTTTTTTCTAAATTTGTTTTTTCATTTTTTAAACCATTAAATAAATAATCTGTAGCTGGAGCAATCTCATTTTTTTTTATATTTTTATAAATATTGTTTATTTTTTTATTAATATTTTTAATAATAATACTATTTTCACTTGATATCATGCTTATATTTACATTGACCTTTTCTGTTACCAGTTCTATCGCAAAATATAAAATATATCTACGTTTTTGTTTACAACTTGACGTAAATCTTATTGAAAATAAATTTAATAAACTATTCAAAATTCTTGTTATTAATTCACTTGTAGAATTTTGGATTAGTAATTCCCATATTATCCAAATGATATCCATTTGTTCACTCTCTTTTACCGGCGCAAAAGAACGCCTTTCACCATATAAAGCGTTCTTTTGTTTTTTACAAAGATTATCGTATTCCATAATCCATTCAACCCAATAACAACTTTGAAGAAGATTTTTATTATTTGTAGATAAATGAAATGCTAATTCGTTTAAAGCTATAAATAACTCTTTGGGATCATTTTGTTTAAATACTTTATTTCCGTAACTAACATCTGGTGCTTTAAGTTTTGCCGCCATATTTCGTAAATTAAATTCTTCAGCCCTTTTTATTTTTATTATTTCAAAACTTGGTTTTTGATTTGATAAACACAACATGCTAATCGTTTCACAAAATAATGTTCTTATTTTTATATTGTTACGCAAAGAAAGTTCATTGTCTACATATCCACCTTGAATAATTTCTTTAAAATTATTAAATCTCATTTCTATGTAAATCGGTAATTTAGGATTTCCTAAATGTATATACTTACCTAAAGCAAGTAAAATTATTTCCCATATATCCGTATATTGACCAGCACATACCAGTTCAGCACACCAATTGCAAGCAGACTCTACCTTATTTTTAATAATACAATTTAGCAACTCTTTTTTAACATCGGATTTTTTATATTTTGAAAATGTTATACCTTTGAATTCTATTATTTTTCTAATATCGTTTATTTCAAATTGATCCATATAAATAAAATTAACACAAAAAAAATAACAATAATACATATAGATATGAATATTACAAAAAACATTAAACGATTAATACATTATGTCAAAAAATCGTCTGTATGGGTTAAATTAATTATTCTGTGTATTATTCTTCTTACGCTTATTCATTTAATTCAAAGTATGGCTAACAGAATCGAACCTTTCAATGGTAATCACCCAAAATATGAGATGAAACAACATAATTTGTATGATGACTTCTATTCTGACATTTATGATGAATTGGTTTATAGTCCCAAGAAAAATGAATATGAAATTTCTAATATTCTTAAAAAAATTTCGCTTCCACAAAAGTCTAATATATTAGATATTGGTTCGGGAACCGGACATCATGTAAATTTATTTAATAAAAAAGGGTTCAAGTGTATTGGTTTAGATAAATCAATCTCTATGATAAAACAATCCCAGAAAATATATCCTAATTATACCTTTACTAATGGTGACGCTCTTAAAACGATTACCTTTTCTCCTGACAATTTTTCTATGATATCAGCATTTTACTTTACTATTTACTATATTAAAAATAAACGCCAATTTTTACAAAATTGCTTTTATTGGTTGAAACCTGGAGGGTGGCTTATTTTACATTTAGTTAATCGTGATGACTTTGACCCCATTGTTCCCGCTGGAGATCCATTCGTTATGATCTCTCCACAAAATTATTCAAAAAAACGAATTACTAGTTCTGCTGTTAAATTTAATAATTTTAAATATAAAGCTAACTTTACTCTTGATAAACATACATCAATCGGTAAATTTAAAGAAAATATTAAATTTGATTCTAACGGACATGTTAGGGAAAACGAACATATATTTTATATGGAAACGCAGAAATATATTTTAAATATTGCAAAGGAATTAGGATTTATATTAGAAACGAAAATTGATCTTATGAGATGTCGTTACGAAAACCAATATTTATATGTATTATATAAACCCCAATAATATAATCTGTTATAATTGTACTATGATACATGATCATAAATTGTTAAAATCCAATAAAAATAGTAAGGGTTATTCTTCTATAAAGTTATTAGATTATAATAGCAAACCGAGCTGTTTGCCATTTAATTGCTGCCAAAGGAAAACTTTAGATACAACCGGACAATCCGAACAAATCTCGAATGTGTGGGATGATTTGGTGGCCGAATTTTATGAATCAAACCATGATGATCTATTTTACCACCTAATGTTTATAAATATTATGCAAAACAGAGAGAAATTATAACCAGGGATAGATGCTCCGCACAATCTCCTATACCACATTGTAAACCATATATATTTAAGGATAAGTTTATCCGAATCACTCAATTATAAGTTTAATTTATTTTTATCTTTTAATTATCATTAATAATATGATAACATACATATTATTAATTACAATCATAATCTATATTATTCTTGTATTAACTATCAAGATTAAACTTAAGTTTTGGTCAAAGCAACCAGTATTTCATCTACATAATTTATTATTTTGGTGGTTTCCACCAGGCATTATAAATCATTCACTTCCAATTAAAAACAAATATACGAACTTTAATGATATTACATTTATGGAATTTAAATACTTAACTGATGATAAATTGGAAGATTTTGTTTTATTAATTCAAAAACATTATTTAAATGATAAAAAGGCAAAATATTTGCCAGATAAACAAAACATTTCGCCTTATTTTTCAAATCATAAATATAAATCATTTATTAGTTTGTATTATAAACCTTCTACATTTATAAAAAATGATAAAATACAAACACAAAAGGTGCTTGTTGGTGGAATTACTGGACGCCCATTACAAGTGTATATAAATAATATTGAGTTTCCTATATATTATATAGATCATTTATGTGTTGATAAATCTAACAGGCAAAAAGGTATAGCGCCTCAACTAATTCAGACCCATGAATATAATCAAAGACATAATAATAAAATTATTACTGCTAGTTTATTTAAGAGAGAAGGTAATCTTACATTGATAGTTCCATTGGTTGTTTATTATACTTATGCTTTTAAGTTTTGCATATGGGAGATAAAACAATCATTACATTCATCCATAAAATTAATTAAAATTACTACATCAAATATCAATTTATTAGTTGATTTTATAATACTTAAGCGGAAAGAATTCGATTGTTTCATTACCACATCCCTTCCCAATTTATTAGATCTTATTAATTCATCTAATATTTATATATATTGTCTAATACAAAATCAAACAATTTTATCTGCTTATTTTTTTAGAAACTCTTGTACTTATTATGAAAAAAATAAAACTCTTGAATGTTTCTGTTGTATTAATAATAGTACTAATATTCCAGTGTTTGTAATTGGATTTTCACATGCATTAAAATTATTCCAATCTACTTATAGTATATTACTTATTGAAAATCTAGGTCATACTACAGATATTATAGAAAATATCTTAAATAAACATACCCCATCATTTGTAAGTAAAATGGCTTATTATTTTTATAATTTTGCCAACAGACCAATTAAAGAAAAGCGGATTTGCATAATCAATTAATGCTAAATACTATCTGATATATTTACCAACCTTTACAAATGAATCGATTATAAATATTACAAATACTCCTAAAAAACTATAGAGGACTATTTCTTCTGTTATATTATTTACCTTTTCATCATGTTGCTCTTCTAACAAATGAATCATATAATTTAGTTTTTCAATCAATTCATTGCTAGCACTGGATATTATTGGAGTTGATGGTTGTTGGTTTTCAAATTCTTTATTAGGAACATATTGATCATAGTATTGTTGGGCGTATGTTCCTTCTGCCATAGCACTAAAGTGTTCATGTGTCATAGGTTCATCAACGTTTGTTTCATTTTCGGATCTTGTCTCACTACCCACTGAAATTGGTTTTGGTGGTGGATTAAAATCTGCTAATTGTGATTGACTATCACTATCATCATTATTAGAATGCAATAGATTCATCATATTTTTTACTTTGTCATTACCTGACAAACGAGAAGCTTTAATTGTTTTATTTAAACGTTTATGCTGTACACGATTTTGATTATTAAACCCTTCTCTCCCTTTTTTATTTTCACCTTCATTAATTGTCGAAAACCCTAAAGAGCACGAAGTCATTCTTATAAAAAAATGAGATAATAATAAATAGATAACACGGAAAAAAATATATTAAGTTTATGTATATGAATAAAATTGTTGAAGTTATCCTAATAGGGTCGTTAGTTTTTGTTCTTTTAGCAAATCCCTCATCATTATCTTCCTTTGCTGATTCTATTGCCGGAAGAGCTCTTCTTATCTGTTTAATAGTTATGGCTTCCTTACATAATACTATTTCTGGACTTATTGCCGTCTTAATATTTGTTTCTATTCGTAATAATACAATAGAAGGTCATCGAAATCATTCTGGAGAGGATGATGCCGATGAAAGTGAAGAAGTGTCTAATACAGAACTTGATAAAAATGTAGAAAATGATAAATCACCTTCAAGCGATGAAATAGAGTTTAGAGTTAAGAATTGTAAAAAGGGTTCTTTGGTGGATAAAGATGGAAATAAGGTGTCAGACGAAGATATAGGCGTCTTATATCCAAATTTAAATTTGGATTCCGATAAATGTAATAATCCTTGTGATGATAACTGCGGGTTCTCTATATCTACTACTGCTGATCAAATTGGAATTGAAGAAAATCTTAGAGCACTTGATTCTAGTAAAATACCAGTCAATCCAAATCAATCATCTGAAGACGCTCAACCTACGCAAATTTCTAGTACTAAAGGAAATACCGTAGAGGGATTTTTTTCTTATTAATATAATATGACTAGTTGTTACATATTTTATATTATTATTATAATATTAGCGTTGTTATATTTATTATTACACAATATGAGTGGTATCACGGAACCATTCACAAATAATATAAATAATTCTATAAACAAAAGTAAACGTAAATATAGAGCAGTAAAAAAATATATATATCACGGCTTAAACCATAAAATACGCGGTGTTAAAAAATATTTTTCCTTTTAAAATATTTACTTATTTTAATAGAATGTTCGCTTTACTTCCATTTTTACATAACGCAGTTATGACATTAAACTCAAATAAGTTTTTTTCAGGCATTGTGATGTTAATTTTAAATATAGGCTCAAAATATATCACTATTAATCTTAGCGATTCTCAAGAAGATTATCTTAAAAATAATGTAAGTCGTCAAATATTAATATTCGCCATTGTATTTATTGCCACCAAAGATATATATATATCTATTACTTTAACTGCCGCGTTCTTAGTTTTATCAGATCATCTATTTAACGAAGAAAGTAGATTTTACATTCTTCCAAAAACCTTGAAAAAAATGAATAAGGCTATTGATGAAAATGATGACGGAGATATTTCAGAGAAAGAGTTAAATCACGCAATCATGGTTTTGACAAAAGCTAAAAAACAAAAGGTATTTGCTACTCAACAAAAAGCATATGAATTATTCAAATCTAATATTAATCAATAAATATAATATAATGATATTATAGTTATCATGGCAGTTGCATTACCAGTAGTCCCACCACCAATTCCCACATTACAAGCTACAAGCTATTTGATTATTCAATATCATACAAATATTAAAGGTGTCGTTGGTGATAATAATTCTAAGTATAGAATATTTACAGTGAAAGAAGCTGATAAACAACTTGGTAATTATATGTCATATAATGCATTTCCTTTCATTAATTCCATTAAATTAGAACGATCCTGGTTTTCTGATCTTGGGAGGAGTGAACTAATTAAAACTCTTTATTCACCCGCACAACTTAGTAAATTTGCAACAAAGGCTTTAGCCGATTCTATATTTAAATCTGGATCACGTTTAAATCCTACGGTTTTACCAGGGGGCAATGTTGACATTGTTAAACATAATATTAATGTTATATTTGACTTGATATTTTCAAGCGGAAATAGTATGTGGATATCTAATAATAAATACGAAATTAATAATGCTGATTGGGAAAAATCAAATATACCAGCAGGACCGAATCCACTTAATGTTCTAGAACGAAGTGGTAATAATAATTGGATGGTTAGTACCAAACAAGAAGGTAATAAGGTATTTAAGGTTTACACTATTACAATTTTTTTAGACTTAACGCCAGGTAAATCTACATTATATGGTAAGGCCAGTTCAAAGTGTGATGCTAAATATAACAAAATTAGAGAGATTGCTCATAATGTCCCAGCAACCAGAAGTGTGATTCATTTTTTATGGGGACCAAATGTAGAATATAATCGCAAGGTTAATAAAAAGACCGGTCATTCTATTAAAGCACCCCCTCTTTACGGTTCATCTCGTCCTTATCAGGCGCCACCACCTCGTCGCAGGTCGGGAAGAGGTGGAGCAAAGAAGACTAAGGCTCGCCAGAAGAAGACTAAAGGGAAAAGGAATACAAGGAAAAAATTAACAAGGAAAGAGAGAGAAAGATTGGATTATATCCAACGATGGATCTTACCCACTATGCCATCAGTATAAATGACTTCACTTTTTGTTATTACCAAATTTGTATGCCTTACCAAAAGGTTGTTATGCTTTGTATTAACTGTCTTTTGTAATCCTGTGGTCGTGTTGTAGCGGTAAACTTTCCTAGTTCTTCAAATGGCATAACAAGATATTTTACCATCTGTTCTGTCATATCATTCTTGAATACGATTGCCCCTTCAAATTCATCCGCAGCATTTTCCCGTTTATAGAAGGGGTTTGCTTGATGCTTATAGCTATCAGCAATTTGAAATTTTGCATTGGATTCATTGTTTATAAAGTAGTATGTGTAATTTATATAATACCAATGTGGGTCGGTTGGCTCATGTGTGTAAACCCTTTCTTCTATTTTTATAACTATTTCACACACTTCATTAAAATTATTTTTATCATCAAAGATAAATCTGGCTTCAAACGTTTTCACGCTAGGACATTCAACTCCACCCTCAGAACCAGATGATTCATCGTCCATAATAGGGAGAGCGTGTACTATGTTGTACATTGCAGTTAATTTATCACAATTAAAAGTTTTCAATTTTTTTAAACGTGATACGACTCTATTTTCTATTAGAATGATGATATAAAAAAGCACATAATCCAATTAAAACGTCAAAATATAAGGCGCATTTTGACTTTTTATTATTATTAATAGCAAGATAACTAAATAATAGATAATTAAATGCATGAACAGGTCTTAATGAATTCCACCATATTTTTTCACCAAAAACTTCGCCTCCAGTTTGTCGCAAATTAAAAAAATATATACTTAAGAATCCTACTGCTGGAAGTAGTGCTATTAATCCCATCCAAAATAAAAGTTGCTTATTAGCAATACTAGATACATATGCGATAAGCAGTCTGATTGGAATACATAATCCTAAAAATAGAAGATAACGTTTATATATACTTTCCATTATATAAACGTCATATATTATTATTCTATCCAATTTGAAGCCATGAACTCGGAAACCAGTTCTTCAGGAATTTTGTTGAAATTAATAAGTGTATTGTTTAATTCAAACTGATCCCCTGCTTCTTCTTTCTTACATTTTTCCATAAACATGTCTTGGTCTTCGTAGCATTTTTCAATTGTTTTAATACCACACCTCTTAAAAATGCCAGGTATGTTATCTGATTTATCACCAGATACAATCTTACAAAATAAATTCTTCTTTGGATCATCATATGCTTTTTTGCTTTCCAACAAATTTTTATATTTTAAACTATACAATTGGACTCTTGGTCCAACCAATTGCAAATAATCGTGGTCGCTTGTAATAATTGTAACTTTTGATTCTGGGAAAGCCTCTAAAATCCTATTTGTAGTAATAGCAATACAGTCATCAGCTTCAAGGTGTTTATGATACATGATCATACTGGCACCACCTTCTTCAAACAATTTTTCCCCATAAGCCATTTTAAAGAATGGACCTCCTTCAAATCCATCATTTACCCGGGTTCCTTTATATTCAGGCAACAATTTCATTCTCCAAATGTCCTTTCTAGGACAATCCTTACCTACAATAATTATTGGATCGTCTATTTTTAGAGTTTTTGCTATATCTTTTGTTTTTGATACAAATGTTTGCCTGAATTTTTTAACAAATTCTTCGTTATTAATTGGATCAGTCAATTTAATGTCCTTTTTTGCTAGGTTCCACCATTGAACCAGAGCGTAATAACGATAAAATATAAAATAGCTTCCATCGATTAGTACAAACTGTTGCATTGTTATTTAATCTAAATTATATTTAATTTCCTTTCAATTTTATATATTAATTAACATTTCCATTTTAAGATAATTGTTCATAGTAGGAAGTGGTCAATATGTACTAATAATTATTCATAAAAAGCCTCCCATAATATTCAATAAATGCTATTTTTGTAGATAAATTCCTACATACGTTTTCGTTTATCATAAATGCTAACTGGACCTTGCAAAAATATTTTGCTATTTTTAAATTATACCCGTATAAAATCTGATTAATTTCATACATATCGTTTGGTAGAACTTGTTTATTTACATTAATAATTCTCTCTAATATCTTAGAAATTTTATCAACAATCCGTTCTTCATCACCCATCTTCAACTTGATTTCCGTACAACTAGGTTCAACATGTTTATTGAAAAATAATGTTGATGCATATGTAAATCGACTGTTATAAAAGGCTTTCATAAACTCATAAAAGTCGTTTTGTTGATTGCGGGTTATACTCCCTATAATCCCAAAATCTATTATGCCTAGTTTATATTGATCCCCGTCTTTCATGAATATTAAATTCCCTTGATGCAGATCACCATGATAAACTCCATCATAAAATACACATTTGATACCGAATTTAGCTAACAATTCGCAATATATATTTTTTTCATCGTTATTTAAATCAACCATTGTACGTCCACGTAAATAACTCATAATAATGATATTTTCGTTTTCTTGTGTAATATTTTTATTTACTGATGGCACTACTATGTAGTCAAGGCATTTACATCTCTCTCCAAAATTAATAATGTTTTCAACCTCCTTATTAAAATCAAGTTGTTCTTTAAACGATATAATGTTTTCTTCAAATGTATCGGTTAAATTTAATGAGTTTAAATAGGGCATATAAGATAAGAAATTAATTATAAATCGCATTTCGTCTATGCCTTGTTTAAATTGTCCGTCAATATTTTTCCGTTTAACCTTCATAATAAATTTTACATTCGCCTCATTATATACTTCATAAATTAATGAAACAACGCCACTATTTATCGGTTCGGGATTACATAATTTGTAATTATATTTTTTAAGAGTTGATTGAAAGGACAAATCTATATCTTCATTATTATATGGAACATTATCTGTATATGAAGTTAATACCTGTTGAACATTTGCATTAAGAATATTATTATCGGCTGAAAGTGCTTGAAACATTTTAACATAAAATATATTAACGCCTGCTAGTTTATGACATACATTAATAATATTATTGTCTTTATTTTCAACAAATAATGATTTTAAGTATTCTAAAGATATAATTCCGGTGGTTTTCAATAATATATATAATTTATACAACATTATATATATGTTATTTAATATTCTCTATAAATAATTTTAGGTTATAAAATATTTTTTTCATCATTAACCCTGGTAAATCCTTCATATATATCGGTAGTTCTTCATGTAAATCCAATTTAAAATCATATATAACATCAGCTACATGGTATGTATCCATTGTAATTTGAATTAATGACGATTCGCAAGTGATTGGTTCATACCCCTTAACATTTAAATCACCTATTGGAATACTTTTGCTTTTATATTTTAAATTATTATTTTCTTGAATTACATCTGTTTGTAAATACATGTATTTTTTTGGAATACCAAAATCTTGCCCTATAGATTTAAATAAAAATAAAAATGTTGCAGAACGTTCATGTAGTTTTGAAACTAATCTAACAGATTCAATAGTATCATCATTAATTTTCGCTAAAAATGTGTACAGGTTAAAATTAATGATTGTTCGCAGATCAATCGTAGGATTGTTTAAATTAAAATTAATACGATATGTGTTTGTTGTATTATTTTTAACTAATGGTATATCATATTTTTTACATATACACGTAAGTTCATTTGCTAAACCAGCCATATATATATAAATTTATCTGTTGTTTTTATTTTGAACTAATGTTTTTTTCATAATTTCCAAAGGGATTTTAAGGAATTCTACTATAAAATAGGTAAAATATAGGTGTAAAATATAGGGTTTCAAAACCAGTAAAAAAGAAAAAAATCTCTACAACGCCTAGATAAAAAAAAGGGTTTTTATTGTAAAACGTGTAGGGTCCTTATGTAGTACTTAAAAAAAGGAACTATTGGGATCAGTTTTTTCCAAATCCCGTAAAATCTGTTATCCCGTAAATGGATAAATTGGATAAAACTTTTACGGGATTTTACGGGATGGGGAAAAAAACAGAGATATTGACCTATATCATACGTCTAATATTAATTAAAAATAAATAATAAAAACACCTAGACAACGTGTTTTGGATAACAATGGATAACACTTTACGGGATTTATTTAAATATAATAATATATATAGTGTTATGGATGAATTGACCTGTTCAATATGCAATATACTATGTAGAGATAAGTATGATATGAAAAGACATTTAGTGACTGTTAAACATTTGAATAAGATAGATGATATATCAAGGCAAAAATTACTTGGTAAATTCAAATGTCATATATGTTCAAAACTATATAAATATCAAAGTGGTTTGAGTAAACACACAAAAAAACATATAGAGTACGATGAAGATACACATAACAATGATATTATGGAAAATTTTGTTAAACAGCAATTTTTATTAATAGAGTCGCAACAAGAAGTTATGAAAAAAATGAACACTTTAGTAGATAATAATAATACATCACAGCATATACATCAAAACCATGGAATCATAAATAATAAAATTAATATTAATGTATTTTTGAATAATAATTGCAAAGGCGCAATGAATCTAATGGATTTTATTGAAAATTTGCAACTGACAATTGAAGATTTATGTGTTACGCAGCGGTTAGGTTATGTAAATGGGATGTCACAAATTCTCTCTAAAAACCTAGAGAATTTAAAACCAGCAGAGAGACCAATCCATTGTGATAATGGAAATAAAAACATCCAATTTTATATAAAGGATAAGGATCAATGGGAAGAGGACGTTGATATGAATAAATTAGATAAAGGATTGGAAACGCTATCAAGAAAACAAATTGAAGTATTAAAAGAGTGGGCGGTGGCTCATCCCAATTGGATGAAATGTGAAAAGGAGACACAAATATATATGGAAATGGTAAAGCAGTGTATGGGGGGGTCTAATTTGGTTCAAATACAAAAAAATAAAGAAGATATTAAAAAGGCAATAGGAAAAGAGGTGTCTATAAATGATGTTATAGAATTATGATATATTCGAACTTGAATGATTCTGAACGCTTAAATGTATTTAATTTGCATTTAGCAAGGTTAATATAGAATACCAGTCAGCCACTTCCCAAAGCAAAAAATTGAATTGCTTTTCCTCCATTATGAGATTGATATAAAAGGACATTCCACACTCATTTCTCTCTTCGTTCATCTCAAAACATGTCTTTCATACCTTCCCGAAGCTACACTGCCGTGCTTGAACCTGATTGTGTCCCAATTGGAATTGATGAGAAAACTGGGTTAGTTATTATGCGTTGTGACTGGTGTGCCGAGGACTTGATGGAAGTGCCCGAGGGAGAATTCTGCGAGGAAACTGGTGAAACATTCGTTGGAGGATTCGCCAACCAATATCCACACCTTATGTTTTGCTTTAAAGAGTTGTCTAAAGCTGTTGATGAATATTGGACTTATTACAATTATTACATCGGTATACAAGATGGGGCTGACGAGAGTGGGCGGGGGAGATACTTTGATACGACTGAAGAAAACTTTGATTTCAATAAAACCTGCGACCAAAAACCAAAAAAATAAAAATGATGAAAAATAATATTATTGTACAATAAAATTAATATTAAAATATTAATTTTATTTTTTTTTGCTATAAAATTCATAATAGATAACTAACATTCCTAACAATGTATAAATTAAAAACACAACCTTGTTATATTTATTAAGTACAAATATATCATCAAGAGATAGCTGGTTAGCATCTTTGGACATGATATCCTTTAAAATATGAGACAATATAATATACTGGACGTAAGCCAGTATAGAAGTTAAAATTGCGTATAAACATATAGAAGTTTGTTTTGTAACGCCTGCAATAAGCGCTATAGCCAATGATAAACGTGACGTAGATAAATAGGTTCGCTGTGAAGATAGTTCAGTTCTTAAATAAGCAAAGTATTGGCTATGATTTTTATCCATATTGAGTATCTAATATTAATAAATATTAAATTAAATATCAAGACTTATAGTATTTTTTTCAGATTTTGGTCTACGCTTTGATCTACTTGGCTTATTTGTATTTTGTAAATCCATTAAATCGTGGATACTTATGGTACTACTATTGTCTTGGTTGGGTGATGGGGGGCGGTTTGTAGGAGGTTTAGTTTTTAATCCAGATAAGATAGAAGAGATATCAGATGGTCCTTTCATTTCTGGGCGTCGAATTGATTTAGAATTGTTACCACTATTGTTACCACTATTGGTATTTTCAAACATATTATTAATATTCATACCTTCTTCAGGTTGCCCTCTTCCAAATCCAATATCGGGTCGGTTGCTTATATCGCCTTGTCTTTTAGGAACAGGTACAGAACCTGCACCCTGTGTTTTAAATGTGCGTGGAGGGGGTCCAGAAGGTGGCATAACATCAGGATTCATAATATTATTCATAAATCCCCCAAAGCCGGGGTTTTCTTCACCCATTTGATTTACAGCAGCTTGAGTAAACTGTTGCATTAATTCAGGATTTTGTCGCATGATATCATCCATGCCAGGCATGGCAGATTTAAACATAGTATTAGTCATATGTAACATAATGGCACTTCCACTAAGTTGGAATAAAAGTTTAAGTTCAGGTGCCATTTTAGCTTTATTTTGGTATTTTTCATGAAGCTCGCCGAATATATCATCGTAGTCGTCTACGTTTTCATTTACTTGTTCTGCCCAACCATCTAGTCTAAGATCGAAAGGGTCGAATTTATTATTAAGAAATTCTAAACCAGTAATAGCAGCCATAAGCATTCTGCCTTGGAATTTTACACTATTATTTTTTTCTTTTTCATTTTTAATCGTTTCATATTCACCTTTCATTTCTAAAAAGGAAGATTCCATCGTATAACGTTTGCTTAGTTTAATACCCTTTAGCTCAATCGCTTCTAATTTCCGTAAAATATCAAATTTTTCGCGTAACAAATCCCCCTGACTTAATTGTGGTTCATGATTTTGCTTATCCGGGTTAATAGGAATATCATTAAATTGTTGAAACCCGTCCCATGTTTTTTGCTCGGACGCGCTTCCCTTAGACTCCGTCCCAATAGTTAGTTTAATATTATCATTACTTGGAATTGAGTCTTTATTAATTTCAATACCAGCACCACCAGCACCAGCACCAGCACTAGCACCAGCACCAGCACCAGCACTAGCACCAGCACTAGCACTACTAAAAAAGGTTGAACGGACCTCTTTTAGACTACTTTTTGG
>Ga0206125_10002128_pt1 | contig 21420 bp, 27 predicted proteins | sample Helgoland_Spring_4_FD_148598 | JGI IMG/M metagenome (GOLD analysis project Ga0206125, IMG submission 148598) | Pelagic subsurface seawater microbial communities from Kabeltonne, Helgoland, North Sea - Helgoland_Spring_Bloom_20160331_1 | ecosystem: Environmental > Aquatic > Marine > Epipelagic ... | reverse complement strand
CCCATGCGTTCTGCCGTTTGTTGATTCAAAGAATCATTCATACTCCCAATACCTCTAAACGAGTCACTCATAGTTTTTATATATTAGAGATATATTATAAATTGAATTAATTAGTTTTTTTTTCTTTAATTATTATATATATTAGAATGCCTAAAATCTTAAAAGTAAATGACCCATCGGATTCGTTTCATCAACCCATGCCAGTGTTTGATATTCCCTTCAAATTACTTATCAATGGAAAAAGTCAGTTATCAGGTAAAACTACCATAATTCTCAACCTTTTACTCCAACCAGAGTTTGGTTATGATAAGAAATTCAAAGGAGATAATATCTACATTGTTAGTAATAATAAACTGGACATGAAATTAAAAATTTTAAGTGAGTATAAAGAGATTCCAGAAGATAATATTATGGAATTTGACGAAGGAAATCTTATGAATTTATATGACGAATTAGAAGAAAAGTTTTTAGAAGAAAAAAGAGAAAATGATATTCAAAATAGAATTATTATTTTTGATGATTGTGGTTATTCTGGAAGTCTAAAAAATAAGCAATCAGGTGTTATATCTAAATTAATATGTAATGGTCGCCACCTTAACTGTTCACAAATATATAGTTCGCAAAGATTCTCACAAGTTTCCACAACTTTAAGGTCAAATCTTACTGGTGCTATTCTCTTTAATACTTCTACTAAAGAATTAGATTTAATTACAGATGATATGTCTTATATGGAAAATCGTAAAGACTTTATTAAGTTATTTAGAGCGGAAACCAGCAAAGAAATTAGGTCATTCTTAGTTGTTAACTTTACTAACGCCGATGGACTATATATGGATTCTGAATTTGAAACTATTAAGTCTGTATAATTTATTTATCTCCATCTGCTTTTACACCCCTTTTAAATCCAGCAGTTTCAGTTGGGATTACATGACCTGCTGGTGCGTCCATTCCTAATTGTCCCTTTCTAAATGAATCTTTCATTATATAAGAATCGTGAGAAGTTGTGCCACCGTATCCATGATTTGGTTCAAAATCCCAATCTGTTTTCCATAAAAAATTTTTAGTTAAAAAACCATCAATATGTTGTGGTGTTTTTTTTTTCATTACTTCTGCTAATTTAGGAATAAATGATTTTTTATACGATACTATAGTACTTCCTGCTAAAAAACTTGGAATTCCTTTAGAAGTTTCTTTTTTCCACCAAGATATTCTATTCATAGGAAATTTCTTTGCTAATTCTTTATATTTGCTATAAGGAGAATATATATCAGCGTCATCTTCTAATACAATATTATCTCTTTTAGATTTTTCTAATAGTGGTAATAAAAATTCTCTAAAAGTATGGAAAACTACTTTAGACCGTTTCATTCCTGATTTAGACATGTCGGGAGCATAAACAATTTTAACATGAGGGAAACCTTTTTCTTTTAAATCTTTTTCTAATCTTTTTGCCATAGATTCATTACCTTTATAAGATAAAATATACGCATTTAATTCATCGGACATTTTTAGTATTTCTATAGAAAATAATTTTGGAAAATTTGAAACTATTTCTATTTAAACATAAAGTACCATGTCTGTATAATGGTTGATAAAATAAAAGAATGGATTAGACTCGGTGATAAGAAAAGTATAAGTGATTATAATAAATGGAAAATACGAAACTATAAGATAAAATATGGATTAATAAAAGACGAAAAATTATTAACTACCGAACAAAAGGAAAAGAAAAAGACACGTAATGAATGGTATTTAAAAAATAGAGAAAAAATTTTAAAAGATTATCATGCTAAAAAACCTTATGTTTGGGTACAAGTTAATTTAGAAGATAGGGATTTTTGCCTAAACTTTAATCCAAAAGATTTTCCAAAATATTTAGAAGAAGTTTCAAAAATTAAACATTCTTTTATAATCGGCAATTGACGCTTTTAATGTAGGTTTATTCCACAATATATAATAAGATAAAAATCCAGGTCGCATAGGGTCTTTAGTATTTAAATCTTTCTTATGTCTACTTCTATACGCTTCTTTTCTTTTATCATCTTTATTTATAGTAAAATCTGAATAACCTTTTGCTCCAAAACTTACCTTCTTTTCTTTTTTATTATCCAATAAAAATATAGCATCATATTTTTTGACTTTGTTTGCCGAGGGAATAACTTTTAATAATTTCATTTATCAAAGATTACTGTGTTTATCAAAGATTACTGTGTTTAATCTAATATTATAAAATTAATTTCTAATTATAATTTATAAAATGTCTGAACCAGAAAAACTTTTAGAAGAAAAAGTTGAAGAACCAATTGTTGAAGAAAAAGTTGAAGAACCTGTTGAGGAAAAAGAAGTTCCAGAAGTATTCGTAGGAATTAAATTAGAAAAAAAGAAACGACCTCCCATGAGTGAAGAGAGAAAAGAAAAACTTCGTGAAAACTTAAGAAAGGCGAGAGAATCCAAAAAATTAAAAAAAGAAATGCTTAAAAAAGATAAAGAAGTTAAGACTGCTTCGCTTAAAAAACCAAAAGTTATAGATGTAGAAGAAACTAAAGTAACCTTACAAGAAACTATTAAAAAACCAAAATCAAAACCTAAATTAGAAATAGTAGAAGAAGAAGAACCTGAGCAGGAACAACCACCTCAAATTAAAATAACCAATCTTACAAATAAAAAGAAAAAAAGATATTAACATAATATAAATGGAAGAATATTGTTTGAGTTATTTAGAAATTTCAGGTATAGGATTAATATCTTTTATATTTGGAGCATTATTATCTGCCGTTTGTAAACATTAAATTATTTATTTTCTTCCAAAACTTTTTTTATATTATTTTCTAATTGAGTTTCGTTTCGTAAACAAACTTTTCTTAAAATTTCCAAACTTTTTTCAAAACTGTAGACTTTAGAAACATTTTTTATACTACTACATGTCTTACAAAAATAACTTCCCCAATATTCCTTTTCTTCAATTTCACAAAAAATACAAACTGCCATATCAACTATATATTATGTAAATAAATTAATCTCGGAAATTTAAAAAACTTAATTTTTATATATATATAGTTAATATGACTACTAAATTAAATATATCCACCTATGACCCTCTTCCAAAAAAGAATAAAAAAAAGATTAAATTAAAAGATATTTTCGTTAAGCAAAAACCAAAAGTTAAGACTAAGTCAAATAAAAAAAAAAAATTGAAATATTAATTATGCGTTTGTATTTTATATAATATATCTTGTAAATATTATATGGATAAATATTTTAATGAAATTAGACCTGATTTATCTCTTCAATCTAAAACATTATATGGAAAACAATTAAACAAAATATTTGTTAATTCAGGTATGAAAGAATTTGAACCTTTAAAATTAACTATTAGAATTATGAATACTTCTTTAAAAAATAAAAATTTAAATAGAATTCTTTTAGAAGAAGGAGGTTTTCAAAGTAAAAATCAAAGATTATCCGCATTTAAAAATATGTTGGAAAATAATCAAGAAAACTTACCTAAAATTAAGTATGATAAATTTTCTAAAATGATAACTGATAAAGGTAATGAATTAAGAAACGATATTAGTAATAAAGCAGGATTAAATATTAAAAGTCCCGAAGAAGAAATTAATATGATACCTTGGGATGAATTATCTAAATTTGTAGAAGACATGCCTGACGATATTATTAAAAGTAAATTAATATTAAATCTAATGGTTAATAATTATAAAGTTGTAGATAACCAAAAGTTTAATATTTTATTAAGAGTTATTGAATATAATACGCTTCACTTATGGACAAATAAAAAATCACCTCCTAGTGATAAGAAAAATTATTTATGGTTTAAAAATACTGATAATCCTTTCTTCCGTGATTTGTTATATATTCAACACAGTAAAACTGTGGGAGGAGTTAAAAGAGTTGGAAATGATACTGTAGAACAACCAAAATTAAAAACTTATCCCATTTCTAAAAATGTAATAGATATTTTGAAAAAGTATATCAAGGAATATAAAATTAAAAATAGAGGTATATTATTTTTAGGAGGAGACGGAGAAATAATGAAAAGTCCTTATTTTAGAAATATAATTACTACAGAATTAAAATCATTAGGTCCTAACATTACTTCTACTATTATTAGAAAAATATATGAAAATAGAAATATAGATTTTAAAAATGGTAATGATAAATTAGAATATAATAAATTAGTTGACCATTCGCTTTCTACCGCTTCAGTATTTTATCACAAGAATTAATTATTTTGAAATATTTTATTTTATTGAAATAAATATATTTTTTTATTATATATATAATGGTTAAATTGGTTCGCCTTACTTCTACAAATGATGCCACTTTTAAAAGTAATTTTGATTCTGAAATTAAATTAGGAGCAAATGCTCAAGTAGCACTACATAATCTTACATTTGAAAGTGATTTTAGTGTTTTAGATGTTAACCAGAATAATTCGGTAGTAACAACTCAAGGTTCTCCATCTTTTGATGAAACATATTCTGTTTTAAATAATACTTCTTATAAAACTACTAATTATAAAGATTTTTTTGTTAATTTACAAAATGCTTTAAACGCTTCCTTATTTGTTGGTTATAATGACCCTGCCGAAGGTGCTGTTTTTGATGATACTTATGCTTCTTTTGATGCGACGCAGCGTTCTAAATCTGGAAAACGAATTATAGATTATCAAACTATACCAGTGTCTTTACCCTTCCACAGAAATGAGGCGGTTAAAAGTTTTGATACTGGTGACGATGGTACATCCGCATTAAGGAATTTAAACGGAGGCGTTAATAGACGATGTATGACTATATCACCAGATGATGATGGTTATGATTCTATAGTAGTTGAAACTAACTTCGGAGGTAGAGGTGAATTAAATGCGGCAGTAGGTAGTTTAAAATTAAATGATGTAGGTTCTACTGACCTTCGTAGATTTTTTGTATCAAACTCTGACGGACTTATAAAGTTTAGTAATGGTTCAGGTATTTTTGGGTGTTATTTAAAAACTTTAATTGACCAACCGGGAGAACCCTCCGATATCCATGGATTCGGTATGGGACTTTCTTTTACAGATTTAAGTCAATTAAACCCATCCATTCCTTCTTCGCCTATTAAAATTATACCTGAATCGGCAAGAGATTTTGAAATTATAGTTGAAAAAACTACTGATTTTTATTCATTCATGACGCCTGATACTGTAACGCCTACAGTATCCACTCTCACACCATACGAGTTTGGAGGTTTAAATAATACTTTTAAAGCATATATAAATGACCAATTGATTATAGAAAGAAGCGGAGGACAAATTAAAGGTTCTATTTGGAATTCTAGCGTTGTTGGTGGATATAGACACGAACTATTTGATTATACTCTGCCAAATGATTCTGTAGACCAATCATTATATCCTTATATATATATTAAAGGAGGTCAAGATAATTGTGAAGTAGGAAGACCGTTTATAACCTTTGATAGTATATTTGAAGATAATACTGACCAGGAATTTATTGGGAATGTGGCGACATTAGGGGGTAAATTGGTTCCGGGAGCACCAGTAGGAGGAGGTCAAGATTGGTCTACTGTATTAGAATGGATGGCAGAACCTCCGGGAGGTGCTAACAATTGGAGCAACTTAGTACCATATATTAACCCTCATAAAACACAAGAAGATTTACAGACACCTTTTAGTTTGACTTTGAGTAATCAAGTTTTTAGATATATGGGATTTAGTAAAAGTCAGTATGACGGTGATGGATATTCTACCTTAATTAGTATAGTTCAAGGCGATACTAATGACCCCCCCCTCGCTTGGGGATTTAGAATAATTGCCGATAATATTTTTGAATTGATTAATAGTGATTCCTATGTTGTAGAACTACAGAATATCGCATTGGAAAGTTTTGATGCTTCGGTTGTTGTTAAAAGTTCAGATACTAATAGAGGGAAACGAAGAAATATTTTGGATGTAATCCCTGTAAATAACTCTACAGGTATAGTAGAATATGCCGCAAATGAAGCATTATATATAGACCTTAAAAATGCTGAACCATTAACTATTGCCAATTTAGATATTAGAGTATTAAATAAAGATTTACAACCTATTAATACTGTTGGCATGTCGGTAATTACTATTTTATTTAAAGATAATTAGTCGGAGTAATTCTTAGTCTTCGTTCAAGATTAAAAAATATTTTATAAAATAAAAATAAAGAATTACTAAGTTATGGATAATATATCGCTTAAAAAAATTAAAAAAATTAAAAAAGAAAATCATACTGAAATATTATATCATATATTAGTTCATTATTTTTTAGAAGAATACCAAAATAATTTTGGAGATTTAGACCCTGATGGAAAAGAAGTTAAAGAATTAGAAGATTCTGAATATAAAAGTTTGCGAACAATTATTGATTTTTTTGAAGATTTTTAAATATATATTATATATATAAAAATGGAAAATAATAGTATGACGAGTAATATAGAACCCCCTCATATATATACGGCGGAAGAAGTTGCTTTAGTAGTCGGTGGAATAAGTGCGGCAATTGTATCAGTAGTTTATAGTTTAAAGCATATCAATCATTTAAAGTCAGGGTGTTGCGAATGTGACCAAAAGGTTGAAGAACCAATAATAGTTTTGGATAAAAAATTAAATAATATATCTGAAGTTTGATTATTTTTAAATTTTTTTATATTATATAATTATAAATATGGCACATGAACTTAATGAATTAAGAAAACTTAACTTTACTAACGATATTATAGCGTATAAACCCCAAAGTCAATTTAAATTAGGAACGGCGGCAGCAACTGCTATCCAGGCGGATTCATCTATTTTAGGAGAAGTAGACGAAAACGAAAGGCAAGGTTGGTTATATAAATCTATCGCCGCTAATACGAAATTTAACTTATACTTTTACGGTCAAGGGGTTAAAGATGTTATGACTTTAGGGCATTTGAGCGGAGTTTCCGCAGTAGTTTCCATAGATGCGATATCAGGCACTTCGTCCCTACCATTTTTTGTTATTTATACAAAACCTGATGCTATAACACCAAATCAAAGTTGGTATAAATCTAAAATTTTAGGAACATTTAAAAATGATAGTTTGTTATATCCTACTGAAAAAATTCAAATGTATTTGGATAAAGTCCCTGAAACTCAATTTGGATATAGAAATGTTAAAACTGTTAAATCTGTAGAAGGTTCGGCATTAAGAACAGAAGAAGTATGGTTTATTACTTTACAATCTGACTCAGGGGCACCAATTGGTACTCAAATATTAGTTTCTGATTTTACTTACGAAACTATACATTTTCCTAATGTTAATAGAACTATTAAACTCGTTTAAGTATTACTCCGTTTAAGAATTACTCCGTTTAAGTATTACTCTTCTTCTTCATCACTCTTTTCTATTTTTTTATAATTAATTAAAACACTCCTAAAACCTATTCCGTCAATATTAATTCGTTCCCTAAAATGTTTTTTTAATAAAATATTTGTTTGTAATTTTTCCATAAATTTACTTTTGGTCCATTCGTTTCTTTTTTCATCATTAGAAAGTTGTTGATATGTTTGCGAATATTTAAATTCTTTATATAAATCTATAAATTTTAAACATGATTTAGTATCTTCAGTAAATTCATAAAACTCGTTAAACCAATTTAGTAAATCGTCATTATCACATAAGAAATTATTAGTTCTTAAACTTACTTCATTAGGAACATATATATTTTTATATTCATTATTAAATAATATATCAAATAAAGCGAATTTATGATTATCTTTAAAGTCTTTCGCCTTAAAACTCATATCTTTTAATTTTATAAATTTATTTCCTTCTACTAATTCTGCTTCACTATTTACAAAATTAATTGGAAATAAAATATCCACAAATCTACGAGAAAGTGCCGCATCACTTCTGCCACTAATTTTAGGTCTTTGATTACACTGTAGAATTATAGTTGCCGTTAAATTTGTTATATTATTTTTAGAATATAAAGTTCTAGCATTTATTACAGGATTACCAGTCATTAATTTTATAGAAGAACTATTTAATTTTTCGCTTTCGTCAGGTTCAGAAAATGTAATACATCTTTTAAAATTACAATTAGCAATTTCAGGATTCGCTCCTGTTTTAATTTTACTAGTTAATATAGCATTATGCCCTTCATAATAATAATTTATACCTAATAATTCCATGAATAATTCTAATAGTACACCCTTACCATTTCCTCCTTGACCATTAAATAATATAAAATATTCATCTTGATATCCTTGTAATGCCCTTCGCAAACAACTAATCGCACAATCTCTAACATTTTTATTTGGTAAAACTTCTTCTAAAAAGTTATTTATTTTTAATAATTCTTCGGTTGTAGATTTTCTATAATTATATTTCGCATATAAAGTAACATAATCATATTTGTTGATAATGACTTCTTCATTTGTATCCAAATTAAAAGATTTATTTTTAAAACAAAATATATTTTTAGTATTCAAATCAAAGTTATATTCTTTGTTTTCTAATATAATATAAATTTGGTCGGTGATTGCTTTTTGTTTTGCCGATGTATTAACAAACCTACATGCTCTTTCAAACATTTTTATTTTATTTACTAATATTTCTATATTGTAATCATTTTTATTTCCTGTATCTATTTCTTCTTTTTTTAATTTCTTCAGTTCTTTCCATAAATCATTTATTTCATTATTAAATGATTCTTCTAATGTATCCGACATATTTAATCTTACCATATTTTGAGTTAAATCTTTTTCCCAAAATGTTCCCTTAAAAATATATAGTTCGTCATTCTGTTTTACTACATTATCTCCTACAACATTTAAATATATTTGAGCAATTGTTTTATCTGTATCATTTTTTAAAATTTGACTGTGTCTTACCTTGATTTTTATATAATTCTCTTTATTTGATAATTGAGAGTAATAATTTACTGTGCCAAAAGTTATTAACTTTTTCTTGTCGTCTCCTAATATTTTTATAACATCTTCAATTCCAGAATAATTAGAACCTTTTTTAGAATATTTATCGCAAAGGTCTAAACTACCAAATTCATTATATATAGACCACATTAATTTAATCCAATCATCATAATTAGAAAAATATTCACTGGAAATATTATCTAAAATTTGTAAATCTTCTTCTGAAGGTTCTTTAAACTTTTTATTGTCTAAACTATTTTCTGGAATATTTGTTTTTTTTTTGTCTGATTTAAGAGAGGGGTTAGACTTCTTAAACGAAGTAATTGACGAAGTCTTAAAATATTTCTCTTCTACAGGTTTTAAAGATATTTCTTCGTTAAATATTTTAGTATCTAATTTAAAGTATGACCATTGCCCCGTTAAAAATTCTATATCAGGATAATTACTAAAAACTCTATCTCCTTCTACATTAACTTCATTTTTAAATAAAAAGTGTGGTTGTTTTTTTCCTACACTTTCAAAATAAGGTCTATCTTGTTTATTTTTTGCTATGAAATTATGGACTTCTTCAGGGTATTCAGTATCTTTTATAATGTCTACATCTATATGATTTATATAATTAGTATCAATCGCTCCGAATTCATATCCATTATATTTTTTGTATTGTTTATATTTATCGCTTTTGAAATCAGTCATCTTAGGTCGCCTACCAGTTTCTTTATAAGGTATTAATTCTTTCTCTTTTTTTCCTTTTTCATTAACTGTTATATCTAAGTTAATTGGTATCCATTTAATATTGTTTTCATCGGCATATTTAGTTAGTAGCATCTTATATTATATTAAATTATTTAAAATCCTAATCTTTAAATAAATACATTAAATTATTGATTGTATCTGTAGATACTTAAGGAAACATTAAGTTATATATATTATATATATTATTTTTTTTTTAGATATATAGAGAGAGATATTATAATATAGTATATATTATAGAGAGAGAGAGTAATAAACAAATACAATAAAAAGAGTATATAGAAATAAAACGGTCAAAACGGTCAAAACACTATAAAGGGAATATAGATAAATATAGATAACACTATAAGAGTATAAGGAGGTAAATAGTCAAATGGTCAAATAGTCATTTTAAACAACCATTTTAATAAATTATTATATAAATAACTCTATATATATATACAACAATAATATGTTAAAATGGTTGTTTAAAATGACTGTTTGTCGGTTTCCATAAATTCAAAAAAAATTGATTAATTTAAAAATACATTTAAGAATATATAGTATAAATACAATAATGGAAAAAACTTATAACTACAAATTTAAAATTGAAATTGATAAAACTTTAGAAGGATTATTTTCGGAAGAAGATGATAAAGATTTAGTGAAGCGATTTAGATATACTAAAGAAATTACAGAAAAATATGGAATACCTCGTCCTTCTATATATAAAATAATTAATGGAAAAATGGATGAAAGATATGGAAAATGGCGAGGCATGAAAATAACTCATATAGACGAAGCAGCATTTATTAAAAGAGAATTTTAAACAAAAAAAAGTTTAGACAAAAACAAACTTTTTTAAAAAAAGTTTAGACAAAAATACAGTGAAAAAGTATAAATTTTCAAATTTTTTAATTAAAAATATTATAAGATATTATAAAATGTCTGATAAAATTATTAAAATAAATTCTGTTCAGGGTTTTGCTGAAACTTGGGTAGCGGGAGCACGACCTTCTACTCTTGATTTAGTAGACTTCGTAATTCCTCGTGGTTTAACTGTAGATTTAAGTAAATCTTATATTGCTTTTAATGTTCAGACGACTTCTGACCAACCTCAAAATGTAGCAAATGTAGATTTATATTTAGATGTTGAAGGTAATACACCATTTAATACTCCAAATGCTGCTTTACTACGAAATGCTTCTATTGCTTGTGATAGAGGACAAATTGAAAATATTCGTCGTCTTGATTCTTTATCATGTGGTCTTTGGTCAATGTCGCAAGATGCGGAAACTCAAAAAGGGGACATGAACTCTTTCGCAACTTATGAAGATGAGCGAGGTTTAGGGAATACAACTTCTTTTCTATTAGATAGTGTAGTTCAAAACACTAATCCTGATGGGTCATCTGACGGACGAGAATCTAGACAAATATCTCGTGATATTAAGGTACCAATAAAAGATATGTTTGGAATCGGTATGGCGGAGGATTGGTCAACTGATATTTTTGGTGAAACTCGTATCCATTGCGAAACTAACTTTAAAAAATTAGAAGCAAGGAAACTCGGTGGTAATGAAGATACTTTTTTATCTTTTGATTTTACTAATAGTTGGGGAGCGTGTAAAGATTTAACATTAGCGGCGGCGGCAACGGTTTCTGAAGTGACTTTAAAAGTTGATTATATTAATTTAGATGTTGATTTAGTTTGTCCTTTTTTTATTGGTCAGTCGGTGGCATTTAGCGGACATGACGACCGAATCGGGACTGCGAATATTGTTGACGCAGGTGCTGGATATGTTGTAGGAAATGTTGGAAATCTTACCGGCGGTTCAGGAACTTTAGCAGAATATCAAGTTACCGCTGTAAATGGCACGGGAGGTATTACCGCTGTAACAGTTACTAATAAAGGCACGGGATACGCTGTAGGAAATATTTTAACCTTGGACGGTCACGGAACTACACCTGCGACAGTTCAAGTAGCAACATTAGAAGCGGCGGCAACTGGCAACGCTGTTATATCTAAAATTGTTAGTGCTATTAATGCTGGTAAGGAAGAACTCACTGTTACTTTTGCGACTGCTATTTTTACAAACGGGGCACAAGCGGATACTTTAACGGGAGTTACTATTAAGGCACAAAATTCTCAAACTGACAGTATAGTTGTTAATCGTGCTGAATTAGTATTATTTACAGTAAACGAACCAAATCCAAGTCAATCTTTTCAATATGTAACTTATTTAACTGAACAGGATAACGGAAATAGTTTAGTAAATCTTCATAGGCAATATATTGTTGAACCTGAATGCCAAAATTTATTCGTGGCACATATTCTTAATAATGAAATTTTACCAGCGGCACCGTATACTTCTTATAGAATTAGTGTAGATAATGAAGATATTACTGGAAATCGTTCGGTAGTTGTAGACAGTCCTTTACAATATGACCGATTAAATAGGTGTCTTAACGCAAACTCTAATGTAGATTGGATGAATGCCCAAATGCGATTTTACCAAAATAACCAAACTCAGTCTGCCGCATATTCTAAATATATTAGTATGATATGCGAGACGATGATTATCACTCCTGAAAATAAGAAGGTGGGTCTTGAGATTAACGCCGAAGGCGAAACTGTCCAGCAACTAATTCTTTACAAACAAATAGTTAAAAGTATCTAAAAAAAAATTGAAAAAAAAGTTTAGAAGAAATAAATTAAAATAAAAAATGACTTCTATCAAGGGATTTGAAAACTATATTATTTTTGAAGACGGTATGATTATAAATTTCTGGACTGGAAAAGAAATAAAACCTTGGAAAAATAAAGGTGGATATTTAAAAATTACTCTTTGTAAAAATTCAAAACATAAAACCTTTTTATTACATAGACTTTTAGGATTAGCATTTATACCCAACCCTGAAAATAAACCTTTTATTGACCACATAGATAGAAATAGAAGTAATAATAATTTAGAAAATCTTCAATGGGTTACTAAATTAGAAAATAACCAAAATAAAGGTGATATGAAAAATAACACTTCAGGCAATAAAAATATACATTGGGTTAAAAGTAGGAATAATTGGCGTTTTTATAAATCTATTAATGGAAAACATTATACTAAACATTCCAAAAATATACAGGAACTTTTAGATTATAAGGCACAATTTTTACTGGAACATAATTTAAAAGATTAAATAATTACATTTTCAAATTTTCAAATTTTCAAATTTTTTATATTATATTATATTATAAAAAAATAATATGGACCTTTCACCTTCACTTCGTTTTCACCAAGTATCTCCGCAAAGTATTAAAACCTCATATTCTGAGTATGATAATATAGATTTTCTTATTGCTTGCGGTCCAAATCGTTCTTTAGTTCAGAATTCTGTTAGAATTTTAGGAGATTTAAAAATTACTTCTGCGGCAGGTGTTCGTTCGCTCGGAGGTCGTCTTTTTGACCCTAAGGTAGGAGCACATGCTTTCATAGAATCCCTTCAAGTTAATACTAGCAATCAAGGTATGTTGGAAAATATTGGACAGTCTTATGCTCGGTATGTGGGTATGGCAGGTGCGGCAAGTCTTTCTGATAATGATTATTGTAATGCGAAACACATTTGCGAACTTAAAGGTTCTAACGAAAATGTTATGATAAAATATGCTAATGGTATCGCACCCACTTTTACTACTGCTACACCTATTATCGCCGACGCAGATTTTAGTATAAAACCAATGTGTGCCTTAAATAAAACTTCTGGTGGAAATGTTCCCTTCAATACTACTGGTACTATAACATTAACAATTAATTTAGCACGGCAAATGTCCGCACTTTACGGAGAACTTCAAGATGCCGCTTCAGGTTATGAATTATCTAACCTCCGAGTAACCTTTAACTCTATGCCAGATTCTAAAACTCCTCAAAGACTCTCTATGCGAACAGTTCATTCGGTAAAGTCAAATATTCTTTCTGGTTCTGCGACTGTTTCCGCAAATGTTAATGCTGTTTGCGATGCTGTTAGTATTTCATTCCTTAAACAATCAAATGAAAATCAACCAAAACAAAACAATTATGCTTTAGAAAAAATTAAAGATTTCAATCAAGTCCAATATCTCATGAACGACCAAACTAACTCCTTAGTTACTTATCGTATCAGTGACCAAACTGAAGTATTAGATAGATTCATATCTTCTATGTATAATTCTGGACATAATCAAGTAGGACTTTCTAAATTTCGTGGAAATAACGGATTTGCCCTTGGATTAGATTTTGAAGCAGCAGTAGACCTTTCATCTAATACCTTTACAATGGAATTAGAAAGTGGAGTTGGAAGTGGAGCGGCAAATGAACCTTATGCCGTTTGGTTTTTCTTTCATTCTAGTATTAATATGTAAAAAATAAAATATATTTATAAAATATAAATGGATTGTGATTTAGATTTAATTTTTCCAGCAAGAAAAAAACTTAAATTTGATGTACCAAAAACTAAATCAGAATTAGCAGATGATATATTTAAAAGTATTAATGAATTAAGAAAAGTTATTAGAAATATAACTGAAGAAATTAAAGAATTGGAAAATACTTTAGAATTAGTAATGGACTAAACTTTTTAAAAATTTTATTATTTTTTGAATTTATTTTTATTTATATAATATATATAAAAATAATGAGCAGATATTCTTCAGATAACGTGGAAACCGATTATTCCGACCCAGTCGCTTTTTCTAATTTAAGATGCCGTTTTGAATTAGACCGAAATAAACTTTGCTATATGCCAAATATGCGTCTTTTAGATGTAGGATGTAATGCTCAAGCAGAACTAGAATATAATCGGGGACTTGGTTGTTTAGCAGTAATTAAAAACATCAGACTTATGGATGCGAGAACTGAACTTAGTTCTTTACGAACTGTCGCCCCTTATATGTTTTTTAAAAATAGTAATCATACTAATAGTGAAAATAAAAGTCAAAAATCATGGATGCGACGAAATCAATTAGGATTAGAATTAGAATCAACATCTAATAAACTTGGACATTTATATTCTCCTGGAAATGTGAATACTGTCGCAGCAGGTTCTGAAACAGGAGTTTTAGACCTAATGAAGGTGTTTCCAATCCTTACTAAAGTGAATTGTCTTCCCACATCAATCTTTAAAAATCTTTCAATTGAAATTGAGTTTGAAAGTAATATAGCACGACAAATTTATACTACCACGGCAGCGGCAAACACTTGCGAAATTATTAGACCCGTTCTTGCTGTTGACTTTATTAACAATCCTTCTATTGTGGGTCCTATGACTTCTCAACTTGTTGCTAGTGGTGCTCGTTGGTTAGAAATTGAACATGATAACTATGTAATTCCTACGGTAGATACTAGTGGATATGCTGCCGCTGATTCTATTAATGTTGTAAATAATAATAACTCTTTAGGATTTATTGGTAAATTAGTTGAACGACTTTTAATAACTAAACAAATTGGAGATTTTTCGCAAGAAGTTATTAATGATGAAGTTCTTGGTTATAGTGCTTTAGCATCATCGCAATCTCTTTTAAATGAAACAGTTCAAGTTAGATTAAACGGTCGGAATACTATGCCCGGAGCAAAAGGTGTTTCAGGAGCAAATGCGAAACTCGCTCAAATGGCAGATACTTTTGGAGAGTTTAGCATGAACCCCGCATCTAATCAATATAAATGGAATGTCGCAGGAAGTCTTCTTCAAACGGGTGCTGGTTACGGAGGAGGTCAGCAAGATTGGTTCGGTATGATGCTGGGAGCACGAGTTCAAAATCTTCAAATAGAAATCGCACGAGATACTCAAAATGATACTCAAACTAGAAATCCAACAAACTCGCAACTTAATGTTAATTTATACGGAGAAGTTCATAAACAAATTACTTTTGCTAACGGAGTATATAGAATTGTTTATTTGTAAAAAAATTGAAAAAAAAGTTTAGAAGAAATAAATTAAAATAAAAAATGACTTCAATTAATAAATTTGAAAACTATATAATTTTTGAAGACGGTAAGATTATAAATTGCGGGACTGGATTAGAAGTCAAACCTTGGATAACTGAAGAAGGATATTTAAGAGTCGGATTTTGTAAAAATGGAAAATCAACAAAATTTTATTTACATAGACTTTTAGCATTAACATATATTCCTAACCCTGAAAATCTTCCCGAAGTTGACCATATAGACAGAATTAGAACTAATAACAATTTAGAAAATCTTCACTGGGTAACAAGTTTAGAAAATAGTCAAAATAAAGGAAAAAATAAAAATAATACTTCAGGAAATAAAAATATACACAAGGTTGAAAACGCTTGGCAATTCAGAAAAACAATTAATGGGAAAGGATATACTAAATATTCTACAGATAAACAAGTAGTTTTAGATTATAAAACACAATTCTATTTACAGCATAATTTAAAAGATTAATCGTTTAAATTTTAGATTTATTTTATATATTAGTAATATATAATATGAGTTCTACGACAATTCTCCAATTAAGACAAGAAGAAAGCAGAGATGTATCACAAAATGGTAATTGGAAATCTATGTTAGATTATCCTATACAGATTAATGAAGGGGATGAAGTTATAATAAAATCAGTTTTTTTAGATACTACAGTGGAAGATGAAGGAATTATAGCAGTTCCTGATAAATTAGATTTAACTATGGGATGTATGATGTATTTACAAAATTACGGACAAGACCAAACATTTTTAGGAACTGAAAGATTAAGAATATACGGACCTGTTCCAGAAATAGATAATGACCCCGACCTAGACACTACAGGTTTATCACTAGGGGGCGATAATAATTTATGGTGGTTAGGTCAAACATTCGCTCCAGGTCCTGAAACTATATTATGGGATATTGAATCTATTAGTTGGGAACCGCTAAAACCAATTAATTCATCTCATATGGTTAAAACTATGCCAATTGAATTTGAATTTCAAGGAGTTATACCTGGACAAGGATTAACATCGGGTTTAGTAACTATTCCCAATATCAGAGCGAGTGATTATTTGGACCATACCCCTTTGGAAGTAGGAAAAATTTGCGTAGGAACAAATCAAGCACCTACATTCCATATAACAACTAAAAAGCAAACTTACACCAATCATTATGTGGATAGCGGTTCAATAAAGGTTAATTTTAAAAAACATACAGGACCTGCTGGAGCGAAACACATAGTACCACAAATATTTAATGTTAATTTTTCATTAGACGCAGGAAATTATACACCAACGGAAATAGCAAAAATAATAACAGATAAAATAAATAATGTTCAATTGTCGGGTCCAGTATATTTAGAAACTAATCCCGCAGTAGGTCAATATCCAGTTAATACACCTTTACTTAAAACAATTTTACAAAATTTTAATTATATCAGCGAAGTAGCATCGGGTCATAACCCTCCTTATGAAACCGAGCAATTGTTTATTAGTTCTACATTAAATGAGTTAAACCCTGAAACCGACGGTAGAGTATTTTTTAAATATGATACGACAAAGATGGAAGACCAAAAAACAGTAGACCCGTATGTAAATGCTGAAGATAGATTTGTGGGGACATCACAGATAGCATTAGAATTTGATACTTTAGCGAATAAATTAAAGTGGACAATTCTTCATTTTCCTATATTTAATAATTTAACTGATGATAATACTGTAAATACTGCGGTGCCATGTGCGGCATATAATTTGGTAGGGTTGGGGACATCTTTATATAAATTAGAAGTAGGAATAGCAACTAGATATTCAGGAATAGCGTGGTCTTCATTAACCGCAAAAAATTCGGCAACTGGTGAAAAATCAGATTTTTGGCATGATATAGGATTAACTAGCACTACAGTCCAAGCGACAACAAAAGGTATGCGGTGTAATTACGGAGGGACGGCGATAGAAGATAATTCTTTTACAGTTACGGTAAAGGACGGTGTAAATGTAACGGGGGCATTACCAGGTTTAGATTTACCTGTAGTAAAAAACAATTTATTATATACTACACCAATTAGACCTTATGGCACTCAGACTATTCCTGTAATAGATTACGTAGCAACAAATGATACTACTTCTATATTTGCGAGTAGAACTTTTAATTTAGCACCTGAATCTGAAGGATATTATTTGATAGAAATTGGTACTAATTTTAAACAATCATTTTTAGGAGGGAACGCAACTTATATGAGCGGTATTCAAAGTATAGTAAATAGATATTTTACTCAAAATAGTTTTACCTCTGACCAAGGTGCGGGGTCTATTAGTTATATTCATAAAGGAGAAAGTCAAACACTAACAGAATTTAATGTGAGAGTATTAAATCCAAATTATTCAGTTCCAACAGAAACGCAATTAGGAATAAATAATACTATATTTATCCAAGTAGTAAAACCCAAATTATTACAACCACAAAAAATTGAAAAATAGTCCCTAATCCCAAGAAACGACAAAATATGATTTATCCAATATAATATCTTCTTTTATTTCATTTGGTATAATAAATTTATACGAATAACTTTTTTTTTTTCCATTTTGTATTTTTAAAAAATTATTAGTTTTAATTAAGTTTAGGAAAATCTTTCTGATATAACTAACATCTTCTGTATCTAATATATAACCTATAATTTTCTTGTAGTAACCATATTTATAACCTATTTTATTATCAAACTTTTTATATATAAAATAATTTATGATTGCTGATTCTGCGTTCATATATATATAAAATAATATTAAAAAAATTTGAAATTAAAATGTTTAGTATATCTATATGAATAAAGAATTATCTAAACTAAAAATAAATGATGAATATTATACCCCTGATTGGGTTTGGGATTGTTTAATACCTTATATACCGAATGATAAAGTTATTTGGGAGGCATTTTGTAATGATAATATAGAAAGTAGAAAATCAGCAGTCTATTTAAAAGACAAAGGATTTAATGTAATATGTAATGGATTAGATTTTTTTAATAATGATTTCGGTGATATTGTAGTAAGTAATCCACCTTATTCTATTAAACAAATAGTATTAAACAGACTATTTACAATAAATAAACCATTTATGTTAATTTTACCTAATATTATATTAAACACAAAATATTTTATAGAATGGGGTAAAAAAGATAAAGATATACAAATAATAATATTGCCTAAAAGAGTAGATTTTATTAAAGAATCAGGTGGTAAATCTAAATCTACTTTTCATACATTAGTAATTTGTTGGAAAATGAACTTAAATGATAGACTAATATTTTTATAATATTTTTATTTTAATATCTAACCTATCTATTAATGGAATATTTCACTAATGATTTTGAAACCGATTGCCATATCATGTATATGTATTTAGAAGATTTACCAATTTTTAGAACAACAAATAGAGCAAAGCATAATAACGGTGTAAGACCTATATCTAATGTTTACGGAACAACAAACTTTTCTAAAATAGCGAATAAGTATGATAAAGTAATATATAGGAAAAAGAATCCATGTGGGGATGGATATTTAACAAAATTGAAACAAAATCATCCCGAATATGAATTTATATTCCAAGAGTTTATTTTTTTACATGGAAAGAGTTTTAAGTTTAATCAAATCGTAATTAATTATAATTTTAAAATTACTAAACATTTAGACGCAAAAAATGTGGGAACAAGTATGATTATAGGGCTTGGAGATTATAAAGGAGGCGAATTAAATATAGAAAATGAAAAAGGAAAAATAAAAACTGTAAATATAAAAAATAAATTCTATAAGTTTAACGGTTCTAAACTTTATCACTGGGTAAATGAATTCAAAGGTGATAGATATAGTTTAGTGTTTTATAATATTTGAAATTAAAATGTTTAGTATATCTATATGCCATTAAATTTTGAAATCGCTATACCTTCTTTTAACAGACATAAAATTTTACCAAGAAAAACTTTAGAACTTTTAGATAAATTTTTAGTGCCACATGAAAGAATAAGAATATTTGTAAAAAGTCCTGAAGAACTAGATAAATATTTAGAAACTTGTGGTTCAGATTATAATTATGAAGTAACTCAACAAAGCGGAATTATGGCAACACGGAATTATTTACAAATATATTATCATGAAATAAATCAAGATTTTGACGGCGTATTATTTATAGATGACGATATAACAAATCTTACGGAAATGGGAAAACCTTTATCTATACCTTTTTTGGAATTAATAGATTATTTTTTTGATGAAACTCTTAGATTAAATGGAAGACTTTGGGCAGTGAATGCGTTGTCTAATCCTTTTTTTATGGCAGATAAAGTGACTACAAATTTAAAATATTGTATAGGGGCATTTAAAGGTATAATATTAGACCGTTCCAAAGATACTATATTATGCGATATTGGACACTTTGAGGATTTTCAATTTACCTGCGAATATTTCATAGAAGACGGATTAGTAGTACGATTTAATAAATATGGAATAGAAACGAAATATTTTGAATTACAAGGGGGGATATGTGGAAGTTTAGGAGGTATGGCAGAAAGACAGAAGGAAATGATAGAAAATGCTGATTATATGATAGATAGATATGGAGATATGGTAAAACTGAAAATGAAAAAGTGGGGAGCAGACCTTAAAATGAATTATACTTATAAAAACGTGGAAATATAATATAGTATATAAATATGGGTAAAAATGAAAATAAGTTTAAAACATTATTATGTATATATTTTATATGTTTAATTTCTTTATTAGTTTTACTTTAATTTTTTATTGTTTTTCGTAAAATTCACTTACCCATTTCCCAAGAAGATAAATTCCTAAAAAGTATTTTTTATCGCCTAATTCGGGGCATTCTTTTGTATTGTTAACTATCCAGTTAATTTTATCAATCTTGTTTTTAATTCTGTTTTCAGTAAAATTAAAGTCTGCGAAGTGTGCTTGGTGAGAAGGCATTATGTTGTTGTTGTTTGTTGTTATTGTCTTTTGTTGTGCCGATTTATACCTTATGTAATTTAAGAAATCAATTTTTTTATATTCGTCAATCTAACCAGAAAAAAGTTTAGGAAAAATAAAAAGTAAAAAACTAATTAATCTTTTTTTTTTATTTTCTTTTTTTTATTTTTTTTTTTCTAAACTTTTTTTAGAATTATTTAGAACTTTTTTTAATAATCTTTTTCTTAACAACAACAACTTCTTCTTCTTCTTCTTCTTCTTCTTCTTCCATGACTGCGTAATAATGTTCGTGGTCATCAAAACAGACAAGATTTTCAATTCCCGTTTTGTGATATTCTGAAAGTTTCATTTGAATACATAAATCTCCAAAGATTGGTCGCCCACTTCTTTTAGAACTCATCGCCATATTAGGATTACATTCATACATTCCATTTTCATTAACATAAATATCACCTTCACAGTTTTTTATTTGAAGATTTACCAAAAGTTTTTGAAATGAATGCCATTTTTCATTTTCTTTCATAAAAAGACTGTGTACTAAAGGTGAAGATAAGTCCATTCCTTGAATACTTCCACCAACTATTTTATTCAATAGGGACAGTTGGCATTTACCAACTTTTCCTTTGAGAATATAAGGACTTCCAAAACAAGGAGCGACAATCATGATAGTAGAAGACATGTTTATTTGTTGTTTGTTGTTTGTTTGTTTGCGAGAGTGTTTGTTTGTTTGCGAGAGTGTGTGAGAGTGTGTGAGAGTGTTATAAAGAGTATTTGAAATATTCTTTTGTTGTGCCGATTTATACCTTATGTAATTAAAGAA
>Ga0206125_10002126_pt1 | contig 21428 bp, 9 predicted proteins | sample Helgoland_Spring_4_FD_148598 | JGI IMG/M metagenome (GOLD analysis project Ga0206125, IMG submission 148598) | Pelagic subsurface seawater microbial communities from Kabeltonne, Helgoland, North Sea - Helgoland_Spring_Bloom_20160331_1 | ecosystem: Environmental > Aquatic > Marine > Epipelagic ... | reverse complement strand
TTACACTACGCTTACACTACGCTTACACTACGCTTACACTACGCTTACACTACGCTTACACTACGCTTACACTACGCTTACACTACGCTTACACTACGCTTACACTACGCTTGATTGTATGAGAGTAAAGTAGAATTGAACTACTGGTACATAAGTATGAATCATGTCCGGGACCACCCAAATACTCTTATTGTAAGTAACAAGCTCATAATTTATAATATAAATAGTAAGACATAGACGTTATATATATATCATCTCGATAGTATTTCAACCATTTCAACGATAGAATATTGTAACCGTAGTCTCCAGTTTGTCTTTATGAAAAATTTGTAGAGGAGCTTCTTACTTAAAATTGATTTCAGTAATTATCTCGTCGCGATGTAGCTTATCAACGTGCCAAGTATCCGACAATTGACCTACAAGTGATCGCTCTATCTCAGTCCTCTCGTACTAAAGCAAGGTTCTACTACTTTTCATTTTAACAGCAGATAGGGACCAAACTGTCTCACGACGTTCTGAACCCAGCTCGCGTACCATTTTAACGGTAGAACAGACCGACCCTTGGAAGATGATTCTCAACCAGGACATGGTGAGCCGACATCGAGGTGCCAATCAACTCCGTCGATGGGAACTCTTAGGAGTCATTAGCCTGTTATCCCCGGCGTACCTTTTATCCGTTAATCGATAACTTTGTCAATAAAAATTATCGGGTCACTATGGCAGGCAAATAATTTACCCTTAAGTGACTTATCAGTCACCCAATCAAACTAAGTTTTATTCATTATAATACTCACATAGCACATATGTTTTACAAAGTCGTTGCACACCCCCGTTACTTTTTAGGAGGCCACCGCCCCAGTGAAACTAGCATCCTTACAAATTCAGACTAAATTCGTATATTTGGCCCTGAACTAAAGATTTTAATAGTTACAGTCATCGGATTACTCCTTCTGTAATATACTAAAACACTAAAGTAATATAAGGTTCTAGTAAAGGTGCACGGGGTCTTTCCGTCCCGCTGTTCTATCTAGGCATTTTCACCTAGTATTCGGGTTCACTAGATTGTAATTGGAGACAGTGGGGCAGTCGTTACACCATTCATGCAGGACGGAACTTACCCGCCAATGAATTTCGCTACCTTCGGACCGTCAGAGTTACAGCCGCCGTTTACTTCAGCTTAGGCCAATAAGCAATACTTATAACCTTTTACTTAAAAGAACCGGGCAGGTGTCAGACTTTGTACATCATTATTAAATTTAGCAAAGTCCTGTGTTTTTGATAAACAGTCGCCGCCCCCTCTTCTTTGATGCCTTCATTTAAAAAGGCCCCCCTTATCCAGACGTTACAGGGTCATTTTGCCGAGTTCCTTCAATTACATTCTTCTATCGCCTCGGTATTTTCTACTTATTCACTAGTGTCAGATTTAATACGCTCTGCGGAGAAAAGCACACCTTAAAATTAATTAAGGGCCCCTTGTATTTTTCTAGACCTTAATCTTCTTTACGGGGCCTAAACTAATAGCCGAATAAATAAATTATGGTGTCAAACTAGGGGTCCACTCTTTGAACTTACGATGCTGATCTTTTTCTAAGAGGACGCATATACCATTTACGTTATCCGTTTTAATGAAACTCTAGAATTTTCGGCGGCTGAGATAACATATCACAGCTTTACGTTACTATCGCTAGCATAATTAAAACTGATACCTCGAGCCAATCTCGCGATTAACCTTCAACGGATTACAGAGAACTCCACTACCAAACTTACGTTTTCGGGGCTTCGGCTAACAATTTGAGTGCCTCTACATTATCGGAAAAGCCATAGCTTAACGTATATTATCGTCACGCTATATTAACTTAGTGAGCTTTTACTCTTTCTTTAATGAATGGCTGCTTCCAAGCCTATCCCCTAAGTAATTTACTATGACTAAACCTTCTAACTTAACTGTTATTAGGCGCCTTATCCACCGATCTGGGCTGTTTCCCTCTTGACATATCACCTTTGCGCGAATATGTCTAAATATACGTATAAATAAACTCTACATTATAAGTTTCTCGAAACATGGTCAAATATTCAATCACCGTACTTAAAGATTACTTTACCTTAGAGATATAATCACGTACTCGTTACTAAGATAATTTTCGTGGAGAACCAGCTATCACTAACCTTGAATGGCCTTTCACCCCTAATTACAGGTCATCCCAGAATAATGCAACATTCACGGGTTCGGCCCTCAAGTATACTATCAGCCTGCCCATAATTAGATCGGTTAGTTTCGGGTCTAATAAGTGTAACTTTACTCGGATTACCTGCGCCTACTATAAATTAAGCTCGCTACACATATTAACTTGCTAGCCCATTATGCAAAAGGTACGTTATAGCTGATGCACTAACAGAATACACATTAAGTTTCAGTAATATTTCACTCCTCATGTTGATAAATTTTCACCCCTTCTCTCACATTACTGTTCACTATCGAAATTAGGTGTTTTAGCCTTAGAAGTTGACTCTCCTGTCTTCACTCGTATAATTACATTTTACGAGCTACTCTGTAAACGGATAAAACACTAACTGTTTAGAGAACTAAACATAAATAATTACTATTTAAAAATATTGAGTACCAAACGTACTAAACTAGTATAAAATAAAACAATTCTTTTAGGTGAAAGTGCGTCTCAAAAACCTTTTACCGAATCCGAAACCGTCAAAAGAGGTCTCAACGAAAACGCAGCGAAAACAGCGTACATAAATAGATAATAAAAGTCTCCCGAGTCCACTAACTCATAACCGAATTTTTCAGAAATAAGAAAACCGATAAAACCTGCAAGTAAAGCTGCCGCACCTCCAGAAACGATATCGTATGCCGGCGAACGAGAGTACTTTAACTTTGTGTATAAACGTTCTTTTCTTAAAAAATTTATGTTAACTAAGTTTTCTCAGGTGTTTAGGGAGTTATTTAAAACTGTATTAGGTGAGTAACAATATAATGAATTCCGTAAGACCCGTTTTGTGTATTGATCACGTGTTAAGTGTTTATACATATAAGCATCTCGACCAGCCGACCGAGACGAACTTAGAAAATATTTTAACGATTTAGCGTCTTTAACATTCCGAGTTGGTTCAAAGATATTACGCAGAGCGTCAGCCTCTCAAGGCTTTAGAAGCTCGGATGGGTGAACTGTGTTATTTAAGACTGTTAATTTAGTGGAATTACTTAGTAACTCATCAGTAGATGTAACACTATTAACATCTGTTGCGTTATGAAAAGGTGCACGCACGTACTTTTTATGTAACGATACGTTGGTTAAAAGTAGTGGAACACTAGTACCGTTTGCGTATTTAGCAGCCCAGTAATTAGATGAATTAAGTTGGTTATTGGATTCAAAGTCTAAAGTTAAATTATTAGGACGTCTCATTATTTATTAAGTTTATGAGAATAATGGGATTCGAACCCATAACCAATAGGTTAAAAGCCTACTGCTCTACCATTGAGCTATATTCTCGTAAGTTATAGATTATTTAAGTGGTGCTGGGTTAATAAAGAATAAGTAAACGTAGGTAACTTAGTTTTGAAAATCGAACCTAACGGCCAGACAAAGTACTCATAATTTATTAAATCGGACACCCACACTACTTAATATTATTTTTAAATACTAACTTACGGTGAGGTGTTAATGTCTTAGTTTTAGTTGTAGGTATTGTCGGAAATACACCTAACGAGTTGGTACTAAAACGAGATGAGTCAACTTGACTTAATACACGTACGTATAACGAGTCTAAAACGTCAGCGTCACCAAATCCCGTATAATTAGAGTTTGCACTACTAATAGAATTTGTGTTATCTAACAGTTTTTGCTGACAACTAATCACATGGTTTAAGTCGTTTAGCTGTAAAGCCACATTTTGGTCATTTAGACTTGCGAACAAATTTAAGGCTTTTCAGTTATTAGGCGAGGACCCGACATTACTGTCATCAATACCTAATAAAAGAGTTACTGTATTTGACTGTAACTGATTAAAAAAAAAATATTTTTTTGTTGTTCACATACGACTTGTTTCGAAAAAGTTAAATGATTGTAAATCTGCGGGTGACGACAAAACTAATCGTAGTTTTTCAGCATCCGCTTGGAATTTAACAGGGTTTTGTAAGTGACTTAAGTGTTGTAATTCAGCAAACTTCGAAAGGTTCGATACACGCGAGGAGCTTCAAATATTTGTGGAAGTTGAGTTTGAATCTAAAGATGTAGACCCTAACACTTTTTTAGCTTGAGTATAAGAATTTGCATCAACTATACTTGAGTTCGATAAAAGTGAATTTCTAAGTAGTCACCTATCTTGCTTAGCTTGGCTTAAGTTACTATAAACATTAAAATTCGATAATGATGAAATATGCGTGAAGTCGTTTAATTGCTGAACGGTGTTTAAATTTAATGTATATGATTTAGCGTATGTTAGGTGTTGTAAATCTGCGGCATAAGCCAAAGGTGCACCAGTTCAGTCTGTTATAACTGACGGGGTTAATTCGTAACTGTCAGTCACACTACTAATCGACGCAGCGCGTCAATCAAAAGTTTCAGAAGTGTACGCGTTAATCGACTCGGGCAATAAAGTATCTATTTTATGTAATAAAGGGTTATACGTTGTACGACTTTTGAAAAAAGGCCTCATATCCATACTTGCGTAAACTACTGATTGTATAGTTTTATGTAAATGATATGTTGCTTCAATTTGAGCCATTGGATAAGTTAAGTTGGGAGCTAAATATGTTATACCGCGAAGCTTAAGTTTTAGATCAGGCTGTTTAGACGGCCTGTAGTCAATTAACTTTTTAGGCTCATAAAGGGATATGTTTGCTAACCCTAGTCTATTTAACCATGCTACTTTGAAGGCATATGCACTTAATCAAGCTTGTACTCAAGTTTCGGTTAGTGTGTAAAGTAGTCTTTCTCACATAACCGATAAATCATTTAGTGGTTGAGAAATTAAAGACCAACCAGGTAACCCGGCCACTCAATCCGATCCCGAAAGAATAGAAAGACAAGCCAATAAACCTAAAGCTCCTCCAAAAGCCCACGTTAAATAATTCACGATGAAAGTCGGTTTGATATTTTGTACTTTAAGGTCGGATCATTTAGAGTTACGGAAGGTGTTTCCGAGCGATGCAAATGTTGTACGCATTTTATTGTTACGCTCAAAAAATACCCTTAAATATGATAGGTAGCTAGAGTTAAATTTAGGAGAATTTGTATAATTAGAGGCAAAAAAGTTTGTTAGTCGCTCGAAGTATCGCAAAATACCCTAGTAGGTATGCTTGTCTAAATCTGCCAAACAGATTAAACTAGAAGTTTTTAGTGAACTCACTTACCCAAGTTGACTTGTCGTAAGAAACTAGTCGAACATGGTCAGAGAGTTGTCTGTCGGTCATGTTGAAAGTATTATCGATACTTGAGAAATGCATAAAATGAGTACATCATAAAAAGAATAGGTCTTTTTTCATGAAGTAGACGATTATAGGCATTCAGTGATGGAATCGACCACAGATCTCCATACACTGTCCTCAAAAGATACCGGTTACTAAAAAGATGGTAATACGGTGAGATGAATACCCAGGAACACAATCAATTTTAATACCAGCAGAAGGGATAGCTCAGGAATGAATTACATCTTTTGATGAAGCTAAGATATGTAACCGAGTTTCAATGGGCATTGCGACGGCACTTGTTGCGTGTAAACGAATCATGTTCGTAACACCTTTCTTCATTGGCCTGAACTGTGATTTATATAAAGTTTTGTTTTTTGAAAGATCTGACGAGTCTCCACCGGTGTTAAACAAGTAAAAGAACAGGTAATTCGTTAATGCGGATAAGTTTAAGCTTGAATCTTTTAATTGGGTATTAGTAATGTTAAGTAAGTCTTTAAATACAACGAACTTAAGAAAGTTAGTGTTAGAATAAAATAACTCACGTGATAACTCGGAACTGAAAGAGGTTGGATCTATTAAAGGGTAGGAAGCCTTAACTTCTTCTAATAACGGATTATTGGGCGCGGCAGTGAGATATTTTGGTAAATTCGTCACATTTCCTTTATTTGCGAAATATTGTCGGTATAAATACTCACGTTTAGTTAAAATATCGACTAAGATACTTGAGTTATAATAATACGACTGAATTGAAGAGCTTGGCCTTCAAGAAGACCGAACTGGGGTATTTACGCCAGAAGATGAGGGTGTAGACACTGATGAAGTAAAGCTAGTTGCAGTAGGGTCTGTATAAAAAGAATGAGCTTGTTTTAATGATAACTTAACAGAAGCTAGTGATTGATCACCGAATAATGACGTTAGATTATTAGGTACTTTATATCAATTTGAAACTCGCTCGTAAAAATAAGGAGTACGTGCTCAGTTAGACATATAATTTTTACGCGCACGAGCCAACTTAATTAAATAATTTTCACTATCGTTTATTTCATCCCCAGCACCAGTTGAATATTCAAAAGATTTGTTTGTATAAGGTAGACCTAATAATGAGTATCTAGCTACGGAAGACGGCTGAATTTCAATAGATGACCACCTTGATTGTCAATCAAATCATAAATAACGTGACGGGTCACTTTTCATGGATAATAAAAACGGAATATCAGCAAAATAGGTATTCATTGAGTTTCATACGGCTAAATTATCGGTAAAGTTGTCCGATAAGTATTGTTTATAACTATTCACGTTGAAAAAACTATCTTTGTTTTTACCTAATAAAGATTCATATGGAGTTTTTTTTTCTGTTAAAAATGGGTGAGTCACATGAGAATTAGAAAAGTCTTGAAGACGTGCATGTGATCTTCCCTCATCGAAACGAGATTTAAAAACTTTTTGAATAGCATTATATGTAACAATTGCACTACGTGCCGAACCTCGTAATTTCATTGGGTTAGATACACGTAAATCGGAGGAGGTTGTTGTTTCTAAAGTGGAATTATAATCTTCGCCGTCCGTGTTTGTATTGTCAGTGGATCAGGCGTTGTCTTCGTAGTCAGCTCTAAAATTATCAAGTACGTGTGTATACGAAATTGGCTGAATGTACGCATTATTCGCATTTAATAAAGTTTTATAGTTTAAATAATGTAGGTGATTAATATATTTTAAACTTTCATAAGAGTCCTCTAGAGAATCGACTGACACTTCGTTAGGAAAGTTTGCAAAATCTTTTAGACCCAATAATAAGGTGTTGGGTAATGAGTCTTCACTGAAGATTGGTAGAGCATTGAGGTTGGTGGTTGCAGATAAGTCTCTTAGTAATGGCCTTGCTAGGATACTTGATTTAAACCGCTTGTGTCTTTCTGAAACATTAAACAACTCTTCTTGTTTTTTAAAATATAAATGTTCACTAGATTCCTGTAAGATGTTTAAATAATCATCGTGAGAAAATGACGAATAAGTAGACTCTCAAAACGCATCCTCTAATAACTCAAGTGCTTGTCAATTCCTAAAATCGTACTCTGCATATTCTGTGAAAGTCGGTAAGTATAACTTGTCAAATAAATTTGTTACTGTGTTATTCATTTCGTATCTATGGGTTTGATTTGAATGAGCTCAGTAAGAAAGTCAATACGTATTAAAAATATGATTAGGTGCTGATTCTTCTTTCGCAGTTAATAGGGTGGGGGTGAGGTCCTCGGCTCCTACGTTAAACTTGTCAAAAGAAAGACCATATTGAGTAGAGTTTGTATCTAATACCGGTGTGTGTAAAAATGGAAATGTTGTTTTATTATTTGCTAAACGAGCTAAAGAATCAGAACTAGCTCATTTGAGAGCGGCACTATTAGCTAAACTTTGTTGAGCTCCTGAAACAGAGTTTGTTAAGCTATTTTGAACAACAGCGTTTAGGTTATTTTCACTAGAGGAGAAATTGGGTGTAGACTTACCGGATGCAAATTGATTTACTAATCGAGTGTTACGTTCACTTGTTAGTAAAGCGGTTCCGGGAGATTTTAAATCTTTAAATCGGAATGATAAACTTTCATTCGAAAACTTGGTTGAAAATCGAGTCAAAGGGGACGATGTGGAAATTTCATGATTTACATTGACGTCGTTTGACCAATTTAGATTCGTAAAGTTTTTTTTAGATCATTTATTATTCAGTGCATATTTAAACGGATTTTTAAACTGCTTTGAGTCATTTTCGGCCGATAGTAAAGAGTTTTTATCTAAAAAATTCATATATGAGTTTTGTGATAAATTATTTAAAGGACCGGCAACGCTATTAAGAATTTGAGTGTTTACCCGTGACCCGGAGGATGAAGGTATGTCACTATTTCGAGCTTGTAACTTAGAACCATTACTAAGATCTAAACTATTTGTTGAGTTGGACGTACCTGAGTTGTAATCCATATACGAATTTAAGCTATTTGTATCTAATAGTGAGTTGAAATTGTTGGTAGATGACGCAGAAGCGGCAAAGTTATGTTGACGGAGTGTACCGTACGAGTTTGTTCGAGTCGGTTCTGTATCATTTAAGTATAAGTCGGAAAGTTTTTTATATCTAAGGTTAAACTCCGATACATTACTATAAAGTTGTTGCGGATTCGTTTTAGAAAAATATTGGATTTTCTTAAATGCGGACGAATCTTTAACATTGTTGGTACCTAAATCAGAAAACTTCATAAAATTAATAATTTTCGAATTATCGGTAGGGGATAAGACAAGATGTGCCGGCGTCGAAGTTGTCTTATTATTGTTTCGGTTTTGGTAGTATTTTCATAAAGTATTCGAGTTCAATGTACTTGAACTAGCTGTAGTGTACTTTAATGAGTTACCGACCATTGCCGAATATGACGGATTTACGCTATAATTTAGGTCGATACCTTTAGGATAGAAGTACTCCCAACCTCACTGGTAAGCACGAATTCCTATGACTATCTCCCCTGAGCCAAACCCGTCGTAATAATCCGCAGCATCTACACTCTCCGAAATGATAATCGAAGCCGCCCAGGTTACAGGGACGGTTGCGGTAATTAGATCAGCACATTTAGACCGACTAACTCCACGTGTTTCACGCTTTGGTTTATTACGGAGATTACACCAACGAACTACATTTATAAATGTAATAAAGTAGAACATGATTAGTGAAATAAACATAAACCACAACCAGTGTTGGTAGTGTAAAATATGCATAAATCACAAATCCTCATGTACAAACGAAGGTGAAGCGATAAACGGTTCCGGATAATACAATTTCGTATCCGGAGTTGACAAACCGTCAATTACCGCGAGCATTTCTGATTTTTGCCCTATTTCATAATCTGAGATCATGTCATGTAAATTAGGAAAAAGGACCCTAGCATTACTTAATTGTTCGGGCGATACAATCGAATGCAGTTCAATTTCAAAGGCTAAGGATGAAGCCACCTCCGCAAGATTTGACGTTACTAGATCTCGAACAGACAAAAATTGGGAGTTATTGAACAGGGAAAACTGCCACAGCTGTTGATTAGCAAAGTTGTCAGCTAATACACATAAATCTTGGGCAGAATTTTTATTTGTGTCGATCAAATAAGAGTTCATTTGTGTCGCAAATGCTTTATTTGTCGAAAGATCGAAGAAGTCAGCGAGTCCTTCGAAAGTAAAGGGATTAATCCCATAGGTTTTCGGTGCGGTTAATAAGTTAGCCGTTGATAAATCACCTTTTCCCATAGATTTACGACGAGAATCGAACTCGCTACGACCTAACGCTTAGTTAGGCATTCTACCAATGAATTACGTAAATAGTTGGCTATTATTTTGTTTTGACAAAATTATAAGAGAATAAAGTAGAATCTAACGAATGTAGTACTAAAGGGTTTACGCGTTTATGTCCAGCAGATGTGGCGCGAGTAAAACGGTGGTTATGGAAACTTTTACGTTGTATAAATGATAATCGATGAATCTCGAATAGATAAAAGTTTAGTCGGGTATTAAAACGACCTACACCGAAATTATTTCGAATTGCGGGTTTAGCTTGACGAATACTATCATACATCATAATGAAGAAAGATAGAAGAGCGGCGACGCTTAAAAGATGTCCTGCTGACGCGATACTATGTCATCCACCTAAAGAGGAAGGGTAGTCTAGAACACGACGAGGCATACCACAGTAACCTAATCATAGCATAGGAATAACAGTTAATAGTTGACCAAATAAATAGTATACGTAGTGAATATAAGCGAAGATACGGCTATATTTTACACCATAAATTGCAGGGAAGTAGAAGTAAAAGGCACCGAAAATACCAAGCATTGCGGCACCGGCAAACATTACATGAAAATGACCAATTACGTAAAAAGTATCGTGAAATAAGATATCCATTCCGGTATGAGCAACACACATACCTGAAACACCCCCTGATACGAAGAAAAATACGAAAGTAAATGTAAACAGAAATGGTAGTTCCATGATAAAAGCACTATTTACAATAGTAACACATCAATGCATTAATTTTGTAGCTGCAGGGACAGAGATCATTACGGTTAATGTACTAAATAGCATTCGAGTAGTGTGAGATAAACCGACCATATACATATGATGACCTCACACAAAGAAACCTAAGAACGCGATTGTATACATAGAATACAGGAGACTTGCTCGTGCTGAAACACGTTTACGTAAGTAAAAAGACATCATTGTGTTTGTAAATCCAAATACAGGTAACATAATAATATATACTTCAGGATGACCAAAGAATCAGAACATGTGCTGGAATAAAACTGTATCACCTCCTCCTGAATAATCAAAGAAAGAAGTTTGTCAATGCCTGTCAGACAATAACATTAAAATACCGATTGCTAACATTGGGTTTGCGGCAACCATCATTCAAGATGCGGTAATTAAACCCTCAGAAAAGAAAGACCGAGCATCTCGCATCTTACGATTGTTTAATGTAGATAGATACCGGTAAGTTACTAAGAAATTTGCCGAACTTACAATAGAAGCGTTAATTGCTAAAAATACACCCATTAGTCCCACATCAACTTTACCAATTGCTGTAAAACGAGTACGAGCTGAAAATGGAGTTACCATAGCTCAACCAGGTAATAAATCTTTTGCGTTACGTTCAATAGAGTAGACTAGGCCATCTTCACCGGTAAATCGTCGGTATAAAGTATTTTGATGACGTGCGGCTAATAATTTACATCGTCAAGCTTCACGAGAAAATTTAAGTTGACGTCAATTCGCCAGTACTCTTTGTTGGGTAGAGCTGGAGTCGAACATTTTATAAAATTTTTGATCCATAGCATTTAATGCTACTCAACGAACATTAATAAAATTTGGGTTTGACTTTAGTAGGGATGATATATTGAAAAAATTGTCAATTGGGGCGACATGAGAAGAATATCAATTATCAACGTCCGCTAATTTTAGGTTTGACTGGGTTGTAAACTTTTTAATAAAGTTTTGGTGGTTATTTTTTAATAACTCTGTAAATTGATCTGAATAAAATCAAGGAGCTTTACGAATACCTCTAGCAACTTCGATATAAGAAGTCATTAAAGATGGATAAAGTTGGTCTCAAATGCCTAAATAATGACCACATTTATAGTCATAACTAATTAAAGGATTGGAGAATCGGTTAAAACGATAAGCTGTAGAGCTTTCTGATAAAGACGAGGTTAATAATTCCGTTGCCGAAGTATTGCTAACATTTTCGGATGAAAAAGTTGTTGAAGTTGTTGATCCGGTTTCGGTAGATGCTTGAATAGTAGAAAGTCCAGAGCGAGTTAAAAAGTTTGTGTTTAGAACTAGAAGATCGCTGATATTAGAAAATGCGGTAGGAACAGTGGTTAGAGTTCGTAAGTTAATTGATGTTACTAATTGCATAATACTTAATACAAAAGATTGTACGAAAAATGAGATTCCACTGGTTAACTCTGAAAATGATAAGTTATTAATGGATAGTGAGTTTGCTCATGCTGAGTACGAAGCTAGGTAATTATTTGTGAAGATTTGTGATTTAGTTTTAGGTGCGTTTGTTGTACCAAAATTGTAAAACGTAATCATATCTGGTGTTGTTGCTAGATTATTATTGGACTTAAATCGTAAACCCACCATTGACTGGTTTAAGAATTCACGATGATCATTTGAGTTAACTAAATCGGTAAAAAATTTACGTTTAAGTGTACCTTGAAGCTCACGAATATTAAAACAATTCATTCGTTGATAACGTCGGTCAACACAAACTAGTTGCATTAACATAATAAGTCCTCCAGGTAAAAACCAAAAAGCAGCACTGTTTAGTCGTGGGAAAGCAACATCGTGAACTCCTAACTGGGTAGGTAGTAAAAAGTTACCAAATGCACCAAATACGGATGGCATAATCATGAAGAAAACCATGATAACTCCGTGTGCAGTAGCGATACTTAAATACTGTAGACTATCACCAGCTAGAATACCTACACCAGGGTATGCGAATTCTAATCGAATTACGGAAGCTAGACTCATACCAGCTGTACCAGCGATTAATACAAAAATAAAGTAATTTATCGCAATACGTTTATGATTAGTGGTGTAGATTCAACTATTTGTTGTATACGAAGATCTAGCTTTACCTCATCGTAATGTAGTGGTAGATCATACGAATGCGTAAAAGCGTTCTGATAAAGAACGAGATGGCCTGTCGCCATTCGTTTTTTGATTAGAAAAAAAAGTAAAGTAAATTGAGTCTCAGCTCAAAGGTGATGATGATGAGTATGGTGCTAACTTAGGGAATTTAGTTCACCCGATAAAAACACATACTGCAATTAATGGTCAAGAAACTTCAGAGAAAAAACTTGATAATAAAATCAATAAATCCAAAAATTATAAAAATTAAGCCAACATTAATGAAGTTTGTGTGTAGCGTTATTAATCTTACGTGAGAATCGTAATGAAAATTTTAAAGAATTTGTATTTGTATCGTTTAAACTAATAGATCGCATAATGATATGCTGAACTAACATTATGATTAACCCTAATCCAAATTCAACAGCAGAGAGAATAAGAAAAAAAAATGTTAGCGATAATATGTTTAAGTTGTCGTACGTTAATCCTATAAATAGTACGAGAATGTAAAGTGTAATCCATAACAGCTCAGCTGTTAATAATAAATGCAGCGCGGTGTTTATGTTCAAGGCTATACTAGCGAACATAATAAAAAATAAAAACAATACAAAGTTCATGTCACCTAATATCAAGAGTTATAATTAGTACTTAGGATTTTTTTGAGTCCATGAAGGTATCCTCACGATAGGAACAATTCACCGCGTGAACTTCAAAAATAATTAAGTAAAAAATATAAAATGCTAATCCGAGACGAGCAGCTAATTCTGCAATAAAGAATACAAATAAATATAGTTTTCCTCAAATTACAAAATATGTATAAAATAAATCATTAGAAAAATCATTTTCGTCTTCTAATAAGAAAGAACGGTCGTCGTTATTGTCTAAAGTAAACAAAATAGTACCGTGAATTGATAAGAAAAGTTCGTTAAGATACTCATCGTCGTCAAAATCTCCTACGAAAATATAATACGAATCAAAAAAATCATCGAGATTATCATAAACATTCATACGAAATAGAAGCGTATAAAAACGTAACATTAGCGAAAAGGTTGCAATGAAATCTGACACGAATTGACTTGCAATAAATTTAACAGAACGTGTTTCGGTTTTAGAAGCTTCTAAAAATGCGAAATAGTGTGTTGAGTGTTTAAAGCAGAGGTAAGCAATTATAAATGAAAAGAAATAAAAGAATCCGGTATCAATGAACTCAATTACCTCTTCTTGATCATCATCAAATGCCATCAAGGTCATCGCTCAGTATAATAAAATAAATACTAGAGTTTGCATAACCGCTTCAAATTGAACTCGAGTTTCTCTAGACATTGAAAAGAAGTAGTAATACCAACGAACAAAATGTGCACTTACCGGTGTGGCTCATTTAAGTGATAATACTAGTGTAAAAAAATAAACTAAGAATCACACGTAAAGTCCGAATAACATAAAACTAATCATACCTTCACCGGGGAAGTAATTTAAGTTATTTGTATACGAGTCAAAAGCAGCCGTAGGTAGGTTATTAAAAGTCGCAGCTAACCAATAGGTTGAAACGTAGTCACGTAAAACCATGGATAATTCTGGTGAAACTAATAATGTAGTACTTACAGTGTCTTGGTACTCTGTTTGTAAAAGGCATGAAAGAGGAAAAAACACACTACTTGTTTGTAGTGAAATATCACCCATTAAAGTATCGAATAACGATGCATTCATGCCACTGACTGAGCTACTGTTAATTAACATGATGTCTAGGTGAGAGGTTTTGGAAATAGAATCGATTAAAACATGTTGATTAGTAAACGAAGATTGAAAGATAAAAGAAATTAAAGACCAATCAGCTGCTACTAAAGAAGAAGTTTTTTCTCAGTTAAGTGCGTCGGATAATCACGCTTGGTCGGTTGATTTATATGTTTGTGTCCAGCTAGATTCGAGAAAGGCGTTTAAGGACCTCATAAATTATAATATATAATGCAGTTTATTAATAGAATAACCAGACGCTAAAGCCCATTACTCCTGTAAACGTATTAATTGTTGAAAATTCTGTTAGCACGCGAAGTGACGTTTGAGAATGAGACGTTTTACCTATTCTATATAATATGGTACGCTTACGAGAATTACCGGCAGCGCTAATTTTTCCTTTTAAGCGGATTTTAAGCCCTTGAATGTTAATATCTGGGAAAACATGACGAAAGTAGTTATGGAAAAGGTATTTTAAAAAACGAAAAATTGACCGAGTTCGTCAAAAACTAATTCGCAGTATCATTGCCTTTAGTCAGCTCGCAATGATCTTTGGGTCTCTTAAGTAAAAACTAAGGTGCATAATATGTAGCGCCTCTTCTAAAAAGAAACGATGCCCTAAGTTCCGCTCGTATGAAGTCATTCGAGGCAGTCATCGATAATACCGTACTGCAAATTCACGGGATATTTCTTGATTTATAAAAGGATAAAACTGAAAAAGTGCTTTTCTACCTGAGCAATTTTCGATGAATCTTATTAAGGTATTATGATATCACGGAACTAAATTCGTTTGGAATGACCTATTTGTAAAAGAATTTAAGACTTTTTTTGATATCACTTGGTTAAAAGAAGAGTGGGGTACAAGATTTGATTGATATGCTAGCGGACCAGCAAAACTCTCGAGATTCTTTCATAGTGCAGGTAACGCACAATTATTTATTTCCGTAGTTGTATTAACTTTAAACATGAAATCTTTGAATAGTAAAGTATTTAGTGCAAAAGCAAGTAGCATATTTTTATTTGAAAACGATATACCATTGGCATAGATTGCCGAAAACTGATTTCTTATTCTGATTACTTTAGGGCGGTAGTTCTTAGTGGAATTAAGATTATAGTAATTAGTTTCTGGTGCTGAACGCCGTAAGAAGAAATCTGCTGACGTGTGCTTATTTTGGTGGTTGCTTAATAACTGAGATATAGCTAAACGTCGACGTTTTTGTAAACGGCTGAATCTTGCACGTAGTAGTTTTTTTCTTTTGATTTTTCACCAAGCAAATCGTTTTAGTTTATTGTTAATTTTTTGAATTCGGCGGGTATACTTTAGATATCACCTACGTATACGTATTGTTAATTTTTTGAAGAATTTAATTTTTTGTTTTTGCCTTCGTTTAAAAGAGTTACGTGATTTATTTTTGAATTTGTTTCTGATTTTAGATTTTTTAGCTTTTGTGAACAAAGTTAATTGCATTTGAAGTTTGAGAGCTTTTTTGTTATTAATAATAAAATTTTTGGGTCTTTCTGAGAACATTGCCCGTAACGTAATTTGGCGTTGTGGAGCATATTTTAGCATGGATAGTTCTTTAGTGAAAAGATTTTGCCTTAAAAGATAGGTATCGGATGTTGCAGATATGTTTAGTCAGTTATTTTTTGATTTCAGGTAATGTAGGGTTGGGTTAATTCGGGTTGCGTTGTTTGAAGTATGTGCAATAAAATCAAAGGTTGGTAATCTATAAGCAATATTTGACATAGCGAATTGAAATTTATTTACAAAGCTACCATCTAAACGCATGTCAAGGCCTAACCTCGAGTAAACATTTCCCCTAAACCGGTCAGCAGTGACTGGCGATGACCAATCCATTTTGTAATCAGGTACTCGAGATAATACTAATGTGGAACTTCGAGAAATAACGTTTTTCTTTGAGGTAAACATTCTTTCAAAAAGCCATTGTGATAAGGCGGGCGTGAGTGGAGTAGTTTCGACTATACTTGGCAGTTTTAATTTCGCTAAAGAAGTTGTGTTAGATTCTAATGCGGTAACCGATTGTACATTAAAATCAGAATTCGGCGATCGCGAGAAGTTTAGTGGAAGTTTATGTAAAACTAACGAATCGGTGCTGTGTAGTTTTAAAACCGTTGAAACTGTACTTAATGAAGTTGAGTAATTAATAAGATTTGCATATGTACTTTGGTGACTTAAAATACGGTGTGGTGTTGAATTAATGAAGTTGTCGTATGCTTCAATGCTTAGTCTTTTGATTATTGTTAAATTAAGTTCTGAATTGCGCTGTTGCTGCACATTATAATTTCATTTCGCTAAATACCGTTTTACAAATGAAGACGCGGCTGAAGATTTTGGACCATAAATATTTAATCGGCGTGTTAAAGAGGGTACTTTTTTTTGCGCCTGGCGAACTCATTCGGTTTGAATAATGGCAGTTGAGTTGAGTTTGTTGCTCAAGTACGTGTTACGTGGGTGAGTTAATAGTGTATTACTTTTATATAGTGATTTGGTAAAAAGTTTTACACTTTGATTTAAATTACTTTTGTTAAATCTAACGTTGTTGGGATTTACATATATCATGTTTTGAGATTTTTTGAAGAATTTTAATCGTTGTAAGAAGACAGTATGTCGATTACTTTTTATTAAAAATTTCACTAGGCTCGTTGACGATTTTGTGGAAGTCTTATTAAATGTTTTGGGAGTAGCTAATGCTTGAATTGGTGATTTAGTTTTATTTAGTTGAGGCTTAGAAAGATATGGTACGTTAGTTGTTTTTGGTTTTTGTAAAGATTTTGGCAAGGTACTAGTCTTTGATTTAATTCTCTGTGTAAGTTTTAATTTTATTTTGCTTAAGTTGATCCTCAATGTAATGAGACGAGGGGTACGAGAAGTGTAACTTTTTTTTATGACCTTATGGTTAATATTTTTATTAAATTTTATTTTTTTCTTTTTGAAGAAGAGATTTTTCTGTTTTGATTTGCGAAATGAAGCGGTTAACTTTTTTTTTCTGAGTTTTTTTTTTGGTGACTTTACAAAATAACTTTTTTTTACAGGAGTAACGTTCGTCTTTGTTACAGAATCTAACTTACGACGTTTACGTGCAATTATTGTAGTTTTTAGATTTCTTGAGTGCATTGGGATATGTTTTGAAACAATTTTAGTAAGAATACGAATTCGTGAGTGTAATTTTGTAAAGTTTACGGTCTTTAACGAAAGTTTATAGAGTTTATGGGGATTATTTAGGAATTGCGCAATTTTTGAAGCTTTAGTTAATTTATATGATTTTACTTTCATTGCCTGTAACGAACTGTTTGTACGACTTTTTTTTCCAACGTTTTCAACGTTATTAGTGTTTTTTGTATTATTTGTATTATTTTTGGTCAGTTTATTGATTCTAATCTTTTTAGAAACGTTAGTGGCTGATTTAGTTGGTTGTGTTGATTTAGCTTTAGTATTTGATTTTGAGGAATTGTCGGATTTTTTTGGTTTATAAATCCATTTTTTTTTCTTTTTTTTTACTGGAGCGTTGGTTAGTGATGCAGTTGGTGTGGTGGGCTTTTCTGGTTTAGGTTTAGAAGACTTAATGTTATTTCCCGTGGATCTGTAATTACACAAAACCAAAGTATTAAGGGAAACTGGTTTATTCAAATGCTTTAATTTGATTAATCGAAATGGAATTACTAAGATAACAAGGGTAGAAGGAATCGAACCCACGCATACGGTTTTGAAGACCGTTGTTCTACCATTAAACTATACCCCTTGGTTAATTAAAGAAATTATGAGTTTAAGGGACTTGTACCCGCTTTGGTTACCTTTTCAACGGTATTACTCAAATGAACGTTTAAAGGCTTTATGAATTTCGCTCACCGCTACTTTCCAATTTTCAGTTGATATGATTTTAAGTAGATAATAAGATGTTTCTATTCACTACTTGTACATTTATTTTCTCATTACGTCCACGCTCATAAAGGGCTCAGTACTGATATCGGCCTTTACCACCGTTAATCACCTAATATCAAGGCATCCTCTTAATGCAATGACTCTTACTATTTATTTAAAATTTTAAACCTATGGTTTTGCTTTTATTTTTAGTTAATAAAATATGTGTACTCCAACAACAGGTTCCCCTACCATTACCTTGTTTCAACTTCGCTCAAATTGCCATACCCTCCTTAACTCTCAAATCGTTCAGGTGCTTGCGTAACACGCAGCGTTGACAAAACTTAGACTTAATGACTTACATTACTACCCCTCGAGTAAAAGAATAGTAGTTTTAGTACCAAGCCATAACAGTTTATACCCCAAAAAATCGGATAAGTGTCCAGCCGACACCACTCTTCGAGCGTGATGGGCGGTGTGTGCAAAGTTTGACAGATCATTCACCGTGACGTGCTGATTCACGATTACTAACGATTCCGACTTCATGTAGGCGAGTTTCAGCCTGCAATCCGAACTTTGACGGTTTTTAGGGTTTCGCTTCAATGCTAATTGTTGCTTCCCTCTGTTTCCGCCCTTGTAGCGCATGTGAAGCCCAACATATATAGACCATAATGACTTGACTTCTCCCCCACTTCCTCAAAGCCAATTATTTAAAACAACAATACGGGAACAGTTAATTACCGTCTTATTTAATTCTGCCGGAACAAATTTGAATAGTTTGGTAAATAACTCGTATTATTAGTGTTAAAAATTTTGGTTATTAGCTTTGCCATAAAAGTAAATAAAACAAATTTTCGTTAAGCATCTCGAAAGTATGTTTCTTTAACAAAGAAATTGTTTGAGATTTACAATAGGGGTTGCGTTCGTTGAGTAAATGAATAGAACATTCTACAACACGAGCTGACGACAGCCATGCAGTACCAGCTAAAAGTTTAGCGGTATTTGCCATTAGACAATACAATAAAACTTTTCAATACGTTGGTAAGATTAGGCGCGGATTGTCGAATTAATCCACACGCTCCACCGTTCAAACAAACTCCCGCCAATCTGTTTAAGTTTAACCTTTGCAGCCATACTCCCCAAGCGAGGCATTTAAGCGTTAACGTACGCGCAGGAGTCAATTCCCCTACATGTAATGCCCATTGATTCAAGGTACGAACTACTAGGGTCTCCAATCCTATTCGATACTCGTACTTAAATGGTTCAACGTCAGTTAATAGTAGTATGCCGCCGAGGCCTCCGAGAATCCCTGATAATATCGCAATATTTTATCTCTATATTATAGGTATTGCAAGCTTCCTAATAACTCTAGTACTAAGGTTTTACAAGTAAGTGCACCAAACTATGGATTTACCCTGTAACTACTTAGACCGTCTAGCCATACTTTACGCTCAGTAAAGGCCAGTAACGCTCCCTCGTCAAGGTATTACCGCAGCTGCTGGCACCTTTTTAGCCCGAGGTTCTAACAAGCATAACGTCATTGTTCTGACTTGCGGACAAACTTTACAACTTTCATAGTCTTCACGACCGCTCTCACGATCTTTCATCTTACGCGTAATGCTGGTTCAAACTTTCGTTCATTGACCAATATTCTCCACTGCTGCCAACGGTGGGATGTTTTTCAGCTCCCATGTGACTGGACAATCTCACAACCCAGCTAGAGGTCGTCGACTCGCTCGTAGGCAGTTCAATACTCCTTGGCGATAATCTACCTCAACACAATGACACCGATAAGCGCTCATGCTTTATGTTGGATACGTGCCGCAGTTTACCTGAGTCCATATAACTTATTATTTTTAACTTTAACAACTATTAGTTGACACAAGTTTATTAACGTTTTAAACTTTAAGTACGGACTTGTTAGTCATATAATCGCGGCTGGTATCATTCAAACCCTTATACTAGCTAGCGAGCGCGTTACTCCACGCAAAGAGAAGCCGGGTACGGAACAGAGAATTAAATGTCCAAACGGAATTAACATTTACGTGCTGATTACGTTTGGTGATACCGATCCTATATTTGTTTTCAAAACAATCTTACCGAAAGTCAAAAGTGTATTACTCACCCTTACGCCACTGAGATTAAAATTAAATCTCCGTACGACTCGCATGTGTCAAGACACCGCGCACGCGTTCACTCCGAGCCACAGTCAAACTCATAATAAACAATATTTGTATAATCCACGTGTGTTGTTAAAATTCAATTTGATTTAGTCAGTTATACGATTTAATAGAACTAGTCGCTTGGTAATTTTACGTTTTAAGCGTCCTTTCTTTTTTACTTTAACTTTACCATAGGCTTTATTGTTTAAAAAGAAAAACATTGAAAATTTAAACGGGGTATGAAATGTTTTTTCGTCGACCAGATCCCCGGAAAAGGGATTTTTGTAAATACTAACGACTGAGTCATTTAACGTAGACATCATTTCTTTAAGATATACAGGTGTTTTTTTAACAATTAAGTATAAAATTTTAAATGATGAAAACATTAAAACTTTACGTAAGAAGCTAGCTAAAAGCAAATACATTGCTTTGCTTTTCATAAAAGATTTGCTTTTAGTGAAAAATTTCATGAACAGACCTAAAGAAAGAAACAAGTAAGTTTCTCCAGTTAATGTTCTGATCGTTGGGAAAAATCGATTACGTGAGAAGTTAAAAGACAAAGCTTTTTGTGCATTAAAATATTTATATTGATTTCGTTTAAAATCAATGGTTTTTAGTTCGTAACGCCTTAACACTGCTTGTGGAAAGTTTATTTTACGAGTATATACAAAACTTTTTGGTGAATGTGCTAAGGTCTCAGATAAAGCATACTCTGTATATAACTCATTAAGCAATTTTATGTTAGGTGTCACTTTACCATAGGTTCACGAATCATGGAAGGGTTTGTATTTGAAAAACAACGAATGTTTATTTTTAAACAACAGTTTTCTTTTTTTAAACAACAGTTTTCTTTCGGATAACATTTGTACAATATTGTATGAGAAGAGTTGGGTTCGAACCAACGCGAGTTTCCTAACAGATTTACAGTCTGCCGCTTTCGACCACTCAGCCACCTCCCCAACCGTTATGTTATGTGATGTGATGTGATGTATGTTTTATGTTTTATTGTATACCACCAAAACCACCCCAGTCATCAAAACCACCGGTGAAGTAAAAAATTAAAAACCCTTATGTTATGTGATGTGATGT
>Ga0206125_10002123_pt1 | contig 21458 bp, 18 predicted proteins | sample Helgoland_Spring_4_FD_148598 | JGI IMG/M metagenome (GOLD analysis project Ga0206125, IMG submission 148598) | Pelagic subsurface seawater microbial communities from Kabeltonne, Helgoland, North Sea - Helgoland_Spring_Bloom_20160331_1 | ecosystem: Environmental > Aquatic > Marine > Epipelagic ... | reverse complement strand
GCCCACTCGCCCTTACCGACTTCATGAGCCTCGCCTTTAGCCCAGGTTACGATCACCTGCGTGATGAGCCATGGCAACCCCAGCCCTCACCAGATATTGATCCTGGAGAATCTATTTTTGACACACTGGCCGACCATGACGTGCTGCTCAATCACCCCTACGAGAGCTTCGAGCCCGTGCTGCGCTTTGTCGAGGAAGCTGCGGACGACCCCGCCACTATCGCCATCAAGCAAGTGCTCTACCGCACCGCCTCGGACTCACGCATCATTGACGCCTTGATCAAAGCCGCCAACAACGGCAAGCAGGTCACCGTACTTATCGAGCTCAAAGCCCGCTTTGACGAAGCGCGCAACCTCATGCGCGCCGATGAACTCCAGCGCGCTGGAGTTCAGATTGTCTATGGCGTTAAAGGGCTCAAGACTCATGCCAAGATCTGCCTCGTGATCCGCAACGAGGATGGTCAGCTCAAGCGCTACACTCACCTCGGCACCGGTAATTACAACGAGTCCACTGCCCGGCTTTACACCGACATCTCCTACCTCACCTCGCGCCCCGCCTATGGTGCTGACGCATCACTGTTTTTCAATGCTGTCACGGGACGCTCCAAGCTCACGCGCTTCAGCAAGCTCGTGCCCGCCCCCACCCACATGAAACCCCGTTTACTTGAGCTCATCGCCGCTGAGGGAAAACGAGCCAAGAATGGTGAACCAGCATCCATTACCGCCAAGGTCAACTCGCTCCAGGACGAGGAGATCATCAAGGCCCTCTACCAGGCCTCTAAGGACGGGGTGACGATCAAACTCAACATCCGTGGCATCTGCTGCTTAAAAACAGCCACGGGCAGCAGAGGGCGCAAGGAAGCCAACAACATCGAAGTAGTCTCCGTTATCGATCGATACCTCGAGCACGCACGGATCTTCTCGTTCCACCACGGTGGCAATCCACTGTTATTTATTTCCTCGGCTGATTGGATGACACGCAATCTCGACAAACGTGTTGAGCTGATGATTCCCATCGAGGACAAAAGCTGCCGCAAACGCCTACTTACAATCCTTGAATCCGCCTTCAAAGACAACTGCAACAGCTATCAAATTCTCGAAGACGGTACATCCCGCCGAATCATTAAAAAGAAAGGCCAGAAGCGTTTCCGCATGCAGGAGCAGCTGCAAAATCAAGCACGCAAGTCAGCCAAAGCACGCGCCCACCAGCGCAGCACCACCTTCGAACCACACACTCCCGCCGAATAATTATACTATCTTTGAAAAAAGAGATTGCATGATGCGGCAATTTCAGCCAAATAACGCGCGTCCTTCTAGGACAACTTTTCAACAGCGGACACTTTATCGTCCCATCCAGTGCAGGAATAGCTCAGTTGGTAGAGCATCTCGTTTACACCGAGGCGGTCGGGGGTTCAAGTCCCTCTTCCTGCACCATTTTTATAACCGTCACTGCTTGTTTCAGTGCATTGGCACATGCCTCTAAAGAAGGGGCTTCAGCTAGAACGTAGCCCTTGGACTCCCCGCTTCCAATGCGTCGAGTTACGGCATCACCTGCACGAAGTTTACAGCTGGCATGCCTCACATGAGCAATGGCACGAGCCTGCTCCAGACCGTCAATTCGGGATACCACACCCTCCCCTGGATGAATCAACCACACCCCTGCATATCGAACCGGAGCTTGCGCAACAGGCGGAATTTCTCCTACAGAAAGACGGAGCAAAACTTCCCACGGATCAAAGCCGTAAGCACGGGAAATAAGATCCATCAAATATCCACCGGGTGGGCGCGCTGCTATCTCACCAAAAACAGGCCCCTCTTCTCCGAGAAACACTTCCATATGGCTAATACCACTGCTAATCCCCAACGCTTGGTGAACTTTCTCAGCCAGATCATGCACCTGCTGCGCGTCATCCTGATCCAAGTCGGCAGGCAGCACATTAGCCCAGCGGGGTTTAAGGTAATGGGTAAAGTTTCTAAAAATTGTTTTTCCTCCAGAACGGAAAGTCTCAACACTCATTTCCGTCCCGCTGACAAAACCCTCGGCCAGCAGTCCGGGTGAAAGATGATCTTCGACACTTTTAGAATCATGGCAAATCCAGACACCTCGACCACCTGAGCTGATCGGCATTTTTAAAACCAGAGGCAAGCCTAACACATCAATTAACTCTGATGCCTTGGTGGCTTCATTGGTTTCCAACCACGGAGCACAGGGAAGACCTGCTGCTGCAATGGCTTTTTTCATGACCAACTTATCATGACAGCGCATCGCCACCTCTGGCCCAATGCCGGCGAGACCAAAGTGTTGACGGATCGCTGCCGCGGCGACCACAGAACCCGTAGTAACAGCCACCACTCCCAACGGTGCAAGCTCTCCTTCTGGAAACAACTCGCGCACACAGTCAACCGCCCAATCCGAGCCTCCACCGAAGGCTAAATGAGACTGCTCACGGCGTGCCTTCACATCGATCACAATAGGATCCCAACCACAACGCTTAGCGGCCGCAACCGCCCCCTTGCGGTTCCCTACTAATATAATCCGACCCTGAATCGGACTGCCCCTATTGATCATAAATTAAGCTAACTAGCGGTAGTGATTTTGCACAACTAGGGAAACACTCATGGAAACAATACCGTTTTTTTAATTCAAAAACCACGGCCCTGCCAATAACAATATATGCAAAGCATAAAATAATAATCAATCTCTCGGCGTGTTCCGCCTCAAGCCCAGAAGCTCGACCTTAGGGAAGAGATACCCATGATCCTTCCCTGTAGGATTTAAAATATTCAACTCCGCCGTGATTATAGAGAATATCAAATTGTTTCACCTTTCCAAAAATAGGGTCGCCTCCTAACTCCCCACTATTTGCTGAAAAGTGAAGATCTCCCCGTTTAACTTTGTCCCTCACTAACCGAGTTACATCGTTGAAAATACCGTCTGCACCATAACTTGCCGATATTACATGCAAACCAGCTTGGTTGTGCTTTAATTGGCGACCTACCTGAGCTTGTTGGGGCAGATTCTTTAATCGCCTCTCTAGGTGTCTGATCTCTCTATCAAGATCCCAAATTTTTCGCCGCCCCCTATCAATCTTATTTTCGATCTCTATAATTTTAAAACGCAGCCTAAAAACTTGATTGTCGACTCCCGCTCCATCAACCCCACCCGCCACCTGAAGGCCTACCGCTGGCTGCAGCCCATTGTTTCTTTGCATCACTCCATGATGCCTGCAAATGCAGCGATCTATCTCTTTCAGTAATCTGTTGTATTCACCTTCTAGTCGTTGTATATTACCCTGCTCATTTCTTCTTTTTAGATGCACTGCCTGCATTCTCTGCTTAAGTAATGCGAGCTCTCTTAAAGGGTTAAAGTTGGCAGGCATAAGCTGCCTGGGAACACCCCCAATAACCTGTGGCTCTTCAATATCCAATAAGGCCTTAAGTTCATCTGACAATTCAAATTGAAACCTATGCTGCAGCTTTTCAGATAATTGTTCGGTCGAAGCTTTTGCGTTAATCCTCGCACCCGCCACGTTAGGGAGTTCATAACTATAAAATAACTCGTCCCTATCCAAATGGATGATCTCGACGAACTCCCTCCTGCCGATCTTACCAACTTTAATATTCGGCCACTTTTCCCCGATGGCTTGTTTGCAAATTGCATCACAATAAGCTTTTTGGTATTCTACAAACTGATCTCTAATTTGGTCATTGCTATCATGCAGCTCGTTGATATCGGCATTGATTATTTTGGACTGACTCCTTAGCCGCTCGTGTTTCCTTATCAGTTCCATGAACTCGCTCTCCAAGCCCTTGATTTGAGCAATACGCGATTTACCAGCATCGATGTCAGCTCTTAGTTCAAGGATACGACCATGAAGATGACTTATTTGCTCCGTGGGTGTTAACATCTTCTTTGGGAAAAAAATATATGACACCGCAATGATTATTAGCATCCAGAAAAGCCCCCACAATAACTTGCCGACGTTAAATGACACTTCAGAAGAACTAGTAAGCATTTAATAAATTACGTTATGTGTGATCGTTAGCAATCAATGCTGTAAGCATAAACTGAATGAGATTCTTTTTTTGGCTTATAAGTCTTTTAGCTGACGATCTATACTTTCGTTTTCCTGCCTGAGGTTTCCCAATCTTTGTTTGGCCTCATTAATATTATCACATATACCCTCATTAATCTGTTCCAGCTTTTGAGCCTCCTGTGCATATTTGTGTCCGCGCTCTCGCCTCAAGTCAGTTTCATCGCCAGAGAGTCGCTCATCGGCCTCGCGCTTAAAATGTTGGATTTTATCTTCATTTTCCAGAAACTTTTTTTGGGCTCTGGCCAATCCTGATTGCAGCTTCTTAGCCTCACCTGATATATCGTTTTTTCGTCTCAGTAGCTTAGCTCTTTGCAATTGCTTAGCTTGCTGGACGAGCTGAGGCGCTGCTCGAAAAGGCATTTGCCGAAAAGGCATTTGTAATTTTGGCGCCTGGGCTTTGACCGCGGCTATGGGCTCTTGCAGAGCATGGGGCAATTGCAGCTGTAACTGATCCTGAAATTCTGGTGGAAAACTACTCACTAGCACGTCATGCTTCATCCTCCCACCTGCCCATGCGTAACTAAAAAATACTCTTGTTCTTTTTATATCTATTTTTTCGACCTGGATGTTTTTACGAAGTCCGACTCCCTTAATATTGAGTTGGGCGAATTTCATCCCAATTACTTTCTTACACTCAATGTCTCTGAATTTTTTATGGTATGCGATAAATTTATTTCGCACTATTTCGCTCTCGTCAACAATCCTCTTAATGTCAACTGCGATAGTGCCTTTCTGAATCTTTTCTGCTTCCTCTTTTTCCCTAAGGCTCGCCTTAAGATTTACCACCTCACTTTTCAGCCCTCTCAATGATCCAACATGTAACTCCGCATCAGCAATCGAACCCTTTATTGTTAAAACACCTTTCTTTCTTAATGCTATTTGGTCTTCTAGGTCCTGTGTTTCATCGAGATAAGCATTAGAAAAAATAGCTCCAAAAGCAGCAAATACAAATAATGCAATAATGGGACCCATCACAAAAGGTTTTGTGATCAATGTTGTGATAGTATCAGCCATGGTTTATTAGGTTAGAAAAAAAAGATTCCGTATCAAATTGGGTATTTCTCGCGATAGGCATCAAAAGCATCTAACAATTTTTGCTGTTTCTGTTTCAAGCTATCTCTTTTTTCTTTTAGCTCATTAAGTTCACCGTCTACTTTGTTTAGGTCTTCCTTTAGTTTGTGAATTTCTCTTTTTCTGGCATCCCTCCAATTATTTTCGATCTGGTAAACCTTCCCATGACTAACACTGTATTGATCAACCCCCAACATTTCAGCAATTTCAGTTGTCAAGTCTACATACTGTTTCTGAAGTAACTCAATCTCTTCACCTAGCGAGATGTTTTCACTAACCAAATGAGATGATTCATCTTTTTTACACGAGGCAAAAACAAGAAATATTGAAGGGAATAATAATTTCACGTATGGAAAATTCATGGAAGTACCATTCCAACATGCGATATGATTATGTAAATAAGTAAATGAGCATTATCACAAAACTAAGAATTGATCACCACACCCAAAGTTCATAATCTTAAAAGTATGTCGTAAGCCTGAACGAAAGTCATCCGCACTTCCCGCACTTAGCCGCCCTCAACACGACATACACTCGGCCCACGATCAGCGGGATCGACGAGGCGATCAGCACTAGCAGCCAACCGCGTTGATCGATGGATTCCAGTGAGAGCACTGCGGCCAGAGGCTCGATGAACATGGCTGCCATGAGAATCACCCCGCAAAGGGCCACCGCTCCCCAGACATAGGGGTTACGGCTGATCTCATTGTCGAACGCCTTGCTCTCCGGCTCAGCCATGTTGAAGACATGCAGTAGCTGGGCGATGGCGATGACCAAAAAACAAATGGTGACTGCCTGGCCGTCACTCATGCCCAGCCACAGCCGTGCCAGCACAAAGGAACCAAGCACCACCAGGGTGATCAACATGCTGTATAAGCCAATCATGCGCCACTGTTGCTTGCCGATGATGGCATCATGCTTCGATCTCGGTGGCTGGGCCATCACATCGCTATGCCCTTTGCTCGCCCCCAGAGCAAGGGCCGGGAACACATCGGTGACCATGTTAAGAAACAGGATTTGTAATGGCAGTAGCGGCAGCGGGGCTCCGGTCATCGATGCCAAGCCGATGACCAATACTTCACTGAGGTTACACGACATCAGGTAAACGACAAACTTGCGGATGTTATTGAAGATCACCCTGCCCTGCTCGACAGCAGAAACGATGGATACAAAGGCATCATCACGTAGCACCATGTCGGCCGTCTCTCGTGCTACTTCCGTGCCCCGAATCCCCATGGCGATGCCGATGTCGGCCTTTTTCAAAGCAGGGGCGTCATTGACCCCGTCACCGGTCATTGCCACCACCGCACCTTCATCCTGATGCATCTGGATGATATCGAGTTTGTTTTGCGGCGTTACTCGCGAGAATACCGTAACCCCGAGCATGTCATTTAAGCGCCCCTGCCGCTGCGCCTCATCAATCTCTTTACCCAGCGCGATACACTGCTCTCCTTCTGTCTGGCAAATACCGGTGTTTTTGGCCACATGCAAAGCCGTGCCCGCCTGATCACCAGTGACCATCACCACCCGGATGCCCGCATCCTGACACGCTTTGATCGCAGCCGGAATATCAGCGCGGGAAGGATCCATCACACTGACCAGCCCCAAAAAGGTAAGCCCCTGGTAAGGAATAGCATCAGGATTGTCTGAGCTCTTTTTTGCCATCGCCAGCACACGAAAACCCTCGTTGGCGAGAGCTTGATTCTGATCAAGCCAGTGCTTCCTGAGCCCATCGTCCATCACCAGCACGCCCTCCCTGCCCTGCAGTTGGTTGCAGGCAGCCAGCACTGGTTCCGCGGCACCTTTGACCGCAAACAGAAAAGCATCGTCAGACTCGGAACCACGGTGAATAGTTGCCATCATTTTCACCTCAGAGTCAAAGGCCTCCTCGTGATGGCGCGGGTGCTGCAACAGCAGCTGTTTCTTCTCCAAGTCACGCTTTGAACCCGCCACAAGTAGAGCCAGCTCCATGGGATCGCCCACTCCGTCAACACCTTCAGTTCCGTCAACTTCTTCTCCGGTGTCTGCAAACTCGGCATTGCTACACAAAATACCAACTTCCAGAAGCTGTTCACTCATGGCCAGCGGGTTTTCATGAGTTTTGAAATTATCCATGCCGGCATCGGTCAACACCGACACCAGCACCATCCGGTTTTCGGTCAGGGTGCCCGTTTTATCCGTGCAGATGATATTGGTCGCTCCCAGGGTCTCTACGGCGGCGAGCCGGTTAATCAAGGCATTACTGCGCGCCATGCGCCACATACCACGCGCCAGCGCCAAGGTAGCAATGATCGGTAGTCCCTCGGGAATGGCCGCTACCGCGAGGGCAATGGAGGTCTCGATCATCAGGTAGAGATCCCTGCCCCTCATCAGCCCGGCAACCAGGGTGAAGGCGGTGATGCCCAGGGTGATGACGATGAGCTTACGACTCAGGCGAGCCAACCGCTTTTCCAGGGGGGTGTCCTCGTCCTGGGTGGTCATGACCAGTGAGGAGATAATGCCAAACTCGGTTTTCAAACCGGTGGCAACAACAATGGCTGTGGCTGAGCCGCGCGCAAGCGAGGTGCCCTTATAGAGCATGTCCGTGCGCTCGGCGAGAATGGCATCAGCAGCAATGGCATCCGCGTTTTTAGTCACCGGCATCGACTCACCGGTCAGAGCAGATTCGTTGACCTCAAGGCGCGAGCACTCGGTGATGCGCATATCGGCAGCTACCATGTCGCCTGCTTCCAGCGAGACAATATCCCCTGGAACCAGATGTTCTGCCGCGATTTTCCTGACCTTGCCATCACGCCTAATCGTCGCCCAAGTCTTGTTGTATTTCCGCAGCGACTCCATGGTGCGCACGGCACCGAACTCGGTGAAAAAACCAATCACGGCATTGAGCACCAGCACCGCACAGATGGCGATGCCTTCGATCCAGTCGTGAAAGACAAAGGCAAGTGTCGCCGCAGCGGCGAGCAACAATACCAACAGACTCTTAAATTGAGCAGTTAAAATAGAAAACCAGCTGCGCCCAGAACTGGTTTGCAGGTGATTGGGGCCATAATGATGTAGCCGCTGCCTGGCTTCGTGTTCGGTTAAGCCCGACTCGACGGACACGCCATGGTGCTCGAGGACCTGTTGGGCCGTCTCACTCCATGGGCAATGATCATTCATCTTGCTAACATGCTACAGGATTTATACCGTGACGACAATGCAGACTCTGTGAAAAACAGCCCCTCTATTGTGTTTGTTAATCAGATGCTCAACTGCTCACCCTCAGACTTAGCGATACACACTGCAGCGCATGAATCACCAAAGATGTTGACCGCCGTACGGCTCATGTCGAGCAGACGATCCACCGAGAGCAGAGCTACCACCGCCATCTCCGCATTCGGAATACCCGAGCTATTGAGGATAAGAAGAATCGCCACTAGGCTCGCCGAAGGAATACCCGCTACCCCAATACTGGTAAGCAAGGCCGTGACCACGACCGCAAACTGAGCCGCCACGCCCAGCTCGATACCCATGACCTGAGCGACAAATAAAACCGCCACACACTCATAGAGTGCGGTACCGTCCATATTGACCGTGGCCCCGAGTGGCAGCGTAAAACTCGAAACACGCTTGGAGACTCCGGCATTCTTTTGCACACAGAGCATCGTTTCAGGAAGTGTGGCCGCGGATGATGCCGTTGAGAAAGCCGTCAGCATCGCCATGCGCATTGCCCGGAAGTGCGCCCACGGATTGACCCGTGCCACATAGCGCAGCACCAAGGGCATCACCAAAAACAGATGAATAGAGAGAGCCAATAGCACGGTGAGAAAATACTTACCCAAGCTCAAAAAGATATCCGCCCCGCTCTGATAGACCACTGGCAGCAACAGGCCAAAAACCCCGAGAGGTGCAAACACCATGATCCATTGTGTCAGCCGAATCATGACATCGTTGATCGCTTGAACACTCCCCAGTAGCGGCCGCATATTACCGGCAGGAAGCCGGGCCATGACAATGGCAAACAATATAGAGAAGAAAATCATGCCTAACAACTGACCATTGTCGGTAGCGGCTTTAAAGACATTGGGCGGGATCATTTTTTTGAACAGATCCGCATAGTCCCCCGGCTTGCGTTCCCCCGCTTCTGCCACCTTGAGCTTTTCATTACTGCTGGCACCCTCCGCTTTCTGCTCCAGCGCCTCACGGATCTCGGCATTGGGTTTACCATTTTCCAGTCCAGGCTGAATCGTATTCACCAGCACAAGTCCCACCAGCACGGCTGCAAAACTCGTGCCCATATAAAAACCAAGGGTCTTCATACCAAGTCTGCCAAAGCCTTTCATTTCCCCTAAAGAAGCAATGCCCGCAATGATCGAGCTGGCAACCAACGGCACGATGATCATTTTCAATGCCTGGATGAAGAGCTTACCCAGAAAATCACCAACGGAAATCACGCCCTCGATAAAATGATGTGCCGTGCTGTCGCTTGCTACGATCTGGCTAAGATTGCGAAATACGATGGCCGTGCCAGTGGCAAGAACAAGCGCGATGAGAATCTGCCAATGCGGTGCGACTTTCTTCATGCGGACGACTCTAGAGACACATAAGCAAAAGGAAAACCACGAATCCTTGTTTTTAAAGAAAATGAACCTCCATTGCCTCACCTCCATGCTTGCGCTGTAAGGCATGGCACGTTAAATACCGCTTGTGAACCAATCCCATGACATGACCGGAGTGCGTACCCGTTTTGCCCCTTCTCCAACTGGCTACCTACACGTCGGCGGCACCCGCACAGCCCTCTTTAACTGGCTACTAGCACGCAAGCACGGCGGTTCCTTCATCCTCAGAGTCGAGGATACCGACGAAGCCCGTAATACTGAAGCCGCTAGAGAAGCCATCTTCACAGGCATGGCCTGGCTTGGCCTCGACTGGGACGAGGGCCCACAACCCGATGGCGTCTGCAAGGGAGACTACGGCCCTTATTACCAAAGCCAGCGCAACGAATTCTATGACAAGTGGTTCGAGAAACTTCGTGCTGATGGCCGTGTCTACGAAGACGATGGCGCCTGGAGATTCAGGTTTGCCCGCAAACCTGTCACCATGCAGGACCTGATCTGCGGTGAGGTCACTATCGACTACCGCGATGAATCCAACACTCCAGACATGGTGGTCAAACGCTCCGATGGCTCCTATGTATTCCACTTCGTCAATGTCGTTGATGATCTCGAAATGAAAATTAGCCACGTCTTACGCGGCGAGGATCACCTGATGAATACACCCAAGCACCTGCAGCTTTTTGAAGCCTTCGGTGTCGAGCCCCCTCTCTACGGACACATTCCACTGATTCTCAACATGGACGGCTCCAAGATGAGCAAGCGCGACACAGGGGCTGCCATCGCTGGCTACGCCGAGGAAGGTTATATCCCGACTGCCGTATTCAATTTCCTCTCGCTGCTCGGCTGGTCTCCCAAAGATGAGTCAGAAATCATGCCGATCAGCGAAATTGTTGAGCGCTTCACTCTTGAGGGCGTGAACCGCTCACCTGCTAAGTTTGATGCTGAGAAATGCGCCTGGATCAACCAGCAGCACCTTGCACAAATGAGTGCCTCCGACTTTGCCCATGCCGCTGCCCCCTTTGTCCAGCGAGCTGGCTATGATCTTCCGGATAACTTCACTAGTATTGCCGCTTCTGTTCAGGAAAAGACCCGGCTGCTTGCTGAGGTCCCCGCGGCCATCGCCTTTTTACTCGATAATGATTTTGCTTACGATCAGGACGCTCTCGATAAAGTCCGCAATAATGCTGCAGCTAAAAATCTACTCAGCGAACTTGCACTCGCATTCGATCGCGCCGATGATTGGACCAGCGCCAAAGACACCATCGCCAGCACCGCTATTGCCAACGACGCCAAACCAGGACAACTGATGTTCCCGACCCGGGTTGCCCTCAGCGGTCAATCTGGAGGCCCTGATCTAGGAGCCATCTTGGAAATCCTCGGCAAGGACGAGAGCGTTCGCCGTATCCGACGCACGATCAGCCAACTTTAACAGCCAACCTTAACAGCCAACCTTAACAGCCAATAACGAAGCACCCATTCCAATGAAAGACGTCTACCAGCTCGCCGATTTATCCAGCCGTGAAATACTCGATGCTGGCGCCGACAAGCCCGCACGCCTAGCAGTCATCGGCCACCCTGTCAGCCACTCTGCTTCCCCAGCAATGCATCAGGCTGCACTCGACGCGCAGGGCAAAGGGATCCGCTACATTCGTCTCGAGGTCGAGCCCGGCCACGTCGCTGAGGCACTCCAGCAGATGAAGCAGCTCGATTTCATCGGTTGCAATGTCACTGTGCCGCACAAGTTCGAGGTGATGGATTGCTGTGACGAGCTCAGCGAAGACGCCCGCGCCATGGGTGCGGTCAATACCGTCATTTTCGGCGATCAGACATTAGGGCATAACACCGACGCTCCAGGACTGGTGCGAGCTATCCGTGAAGACTTCGGTATCGACCTCGCCGACCTCAAGGTGATGATCGTTGGTGTTGGTGGAGGTGCTGGCCGGGCGGTCGCTACCCAGTGTGCGCGTATCGGCTGTGATCAAATCTGGCTGGTGAACCGAACTCTGGAAAAAGCCCAGGACCTACTCACTGAGCTCGAATCCCAAGGCGGCCAAATCAATCACCTCGCAGGTCCGGGAGAACGTTTCACCGCCATCGGACCGGAGGATCCAGACATTGCCGAAGCCGCTGGACATGCTGAGTTAATCATCAATGCCACTTCGCTGGGCTTGCGTTCATTCGACCGTAAGCCCTTGCCCTCAAATTGCATCCAGCCGCACCATCTGGTCTACGATATGATCTATAATCCTGCTCAAACTACCTTGCTTAGCCATGCCAAGTCAGTAGGAGCACGCACCGCCAATGGACTATCCATGTTACTCCATCAAGGTGTGTTAGCTTATGAGTGCTGGTTTCCCGGCGACACCCCTCTGGAGCATATGAGGAAGGGCCTATTGGGCTCACTCTGATTTTTCTGGTAAACCCGTAGCCTGAACAATAGCGGGATCATACCAGTGGTTTGCGATAATGCGGACCAACTCCAGGCGCGGTTCCTGTTCTGAGTTTTTAAGTAGCCTCATGCGAACTCGCACCCTGTGGTAATGCTCTGGATCAAAATTAGAAACTTTTAAGCCCACATGGTCATAGCCATCGGCTGCTTCTTCCTGTCTGGCCATCTCACTGATAATCTTACCCTGCACACTGTATGCTGGAATTCTGACCCCCTCGGACGCGTAACCGTCAAATCCTCGTCCCCTGAAGACATCGGGCTTATAAAATTTAACCAAGACATCGCCACCTGCAAGATCCTCACCAACATCCATCACACGCATATAAAGTCGAAATTCAGCCTCTTCACCATTGGTCTTTGTTGTGAAAAGTGTCCAATTACTCTCACTATAACGGACAAAAGATTCCCACTCGATCTTCCATTCTTTTCCATCACGAATGAACACAACCTCAAAACGCTCGCCTACTTCTGATTGGCAAATAGCTCCTATCGCATAGAGCCCAGGAATATCGAGCGCCTGGTAATGCACCACTCTCACCTGTGTTAGCTGAGGTCGAAAACTTGGTCGCGCTGCATAAAACGCCTCCATTTCACGTGAAAGCCTAACCCCGTTATAAACATATTGAGCCTTAGCTGCAGCACTCGAGGCATTGATAAAACCTTTGATAACCTTCATGCATTTGGGCAGTGCTAGTTTTATCGCCTGCTTTTCGGTTTCTATTTGCTGCGTGTTTTTTTTCTCAGCCTGTGCAGATATTGAAGGCTCATCCCCGGCTTGATTAAAATAAATCACCACAGCTACAGCTGAAACCACCAGCGATATCCACGCAATTGATATCAACCTTAGTTGCCGCGCTACTTTCTCTTTTTCTGTGGTTTGCTCAACATCGATATCAACTCGCTCATCGTTGGTTTTGCCACCAGACACCAGATCGCCAGCTCTAACTAGATTCTGATCAAGACTATCTTCGGCGTCCCTAGAGAGAAAATCGTCATCCATTTCCAACTCAGGGCCAATCTCCGCGATCCCTGCCACAGCCTTGCCGCAATGAGGGCAATTCTGGAGATCTGCGCCGATGATCTGTGACTCAAAAAGTGAATCACATTCATTGCAGTGGTAATAACCCTCAATTAAATTACTCATTATTTAATGCTAAGCACATAGAGTTGTTAACCCTGCAAAGATAAGAAAACAACTCAAATTGCTGAATCATCAAACCAAGGAAAATACAGCCAAGGCTACCTCCCCCGTTCTCACCAGAGCCCACGCCCACCTGTAATCAAAATGCCTTTTTCTTGCTTGGCAGCTTCCTGCTTCCAGGACCCTCAAAACCAGGCATGCGCTTACGGTATGAATGCATGCCCCCTATCTCACGCTTACTAAGCTCGCCATCACCATCGACATCAATGCGTTCAAATAGCTTTTTGCGACGCTCTTCCGGCCATTTGTAAATCCATGGCATATGTGAGTATTCATCATAGTCGAGGCCCCCGCTTGCATTTTTATCATGAGTAGTAAAATCCGCACCGGAGTGATTAAATCTACGCGGCTTGGCATTGAGCTCAAACAATTCAATGCCATTATTCTTATTTTGATCTAATCGGACAAACAACTCAGTAGGCTTGAGCCTGTTTTCATTTGTCAATTTCATCAATTCAGAAAACTCAGCAACAGTTAGCCGGCCATCTTTATTTACGTCAAAGCGAGGAAATTCTCGACGAGCAACCTTCATCCATTTTGGAATGGTAGGATGAAAAATCTCACGCATTTGCAGATAACCATCTTTATCATGGTCGAGAAAATCAAATAATTGACGCTGCTTTTTGGGCTCCATATTTTGCAGGCGTTTAATACCTGTAAATTCGCTAAACGTTAATTGACGATCATTATCTGTATCCACACCAGCGAATACCATCCCTCGCTCCTTGCCAATATTACTCTGCTTCTGGGGAAGCTTGAATTTACGCAACTCCTTGGGCGAATGAGGGTTCTGTGGCGAGATCGAAACTCCACTCTCCGCGGACTCTTCTGCCGAAACTTCACCGAGTACAAGAAACGAAACAAGCATTCGAAAGCTTAAGTGTAGAGTGGGTAGGTTCATGTGATATGCTGAAATTTGAGCAATGTTACCGAGCGATGATAAGATTTGAACACCTTAAAGGCCGGAGAGTTGTGAATGTAATGTATTTTTTTATTTCGTTTATCCGCATTATCAATGATAATTCACCAAGCGATGCACATCAGTGATATTATTAAACCTGAGGAACCCACTTTCTCATTTGAATTTTTTCCGCCGAAAAGCCAAGAGGCGTCTCATGCACTCTATGAGACCATCAAGGACTTATCAGAATATAAACCATCATTTGTAAGTGTGACTTATGGAGCGGGAGGCACGACCCGGGATCTCACCCACGACCTCGTCCTTAAAATCAAGGAAACCACGGACACTCCACCTGTCCCTCATTTGACCTGTGTCTCTCACAGTGAGGAAGAAATCACATCTACTCTTGATCGATATGCGTCTGCCAATATAGGAAATATTTTGGCCCTCCGGGGCGACCCTCCGGCAAACAACAGCAGTTATGACCGCTCACAAGATGCCTTTCAACAGGCAGTCGACCTTGTGCGACATATCAAGTCTTTCAACGAATCAGGCAAACACCCAGACCCTCGAGGTTTTGGCATTGGTGTTGCGGCATTTCCCGAGGGGCACCCTGACACGCCCAACCGCTTATTGGAAATGGACTATTTAAAGGCAAAGGTGGATCAGGGTGCTGATTACATATGCACCCAGCTCTTTTTTGATAATCATGACTTTTTTGATTTTCGTGATCGCTGTCAACTCGCAGGCATTAATATACCCATCATTGCTGGAATTATGCCCATTACCTCAGCAAAAGGAATCCACCGCATGGCAGAACTTGCCGCTGGTGCCCATTTCCCTGCGCGTCTACTCAAAGCCCTTAAACGCGCTGGAGATGACAAAGAATCCGTGCAGCAAGTGGGTATTCAGCATGCTGCCGAGCAATGTGCGGGATTACTCGATCAAGGGGTAGACGGAATCCACTTCTACACCCTCAATCAAAGTAGGGCTACACGTGAAGTATACTCACTACTCGGCATGCGCTAGACACTCAGGAAAGGAACGCTCAGGAAAGGAATAGCTGAGCCTGCTGACAGAAGCGCTGTTAATGAGGCTAACCTCAAAAAAAGCCCCCTCGAGTCCAGTGGACCCAGGAGGCTTTGATCTAAAGGTAAGTTATTAGCATCCGCATCCGCCACCGCAGCAACCACCGCCGTCACCTTGCTCCATATCTTCTGGAGTAGGAGTGCGGCCAAGCTCAAGGGTCATGCCGATATATTTTGTAATGGTTTTCTGCAAGGTCTGAAGGCCTTGCTGAGCCTCCATGAAGTCACTGGCTACCTCATTAGAGAAAAGTGACTCACGGGCATCTTCAAATTCTTGGATTTCCTTATCGGACAGCTCAACTCCGGCCTGCTGCTTCTGATTAAGCTCATCACCTCGCTCATGAAGCGACTGGTATTTAAGCTTGGCGTCATCATCAGCAAGAAAGCGCTCAACTTGTCCCTGAAGGGTAACGAACTCGATATCCTGTGCGATCGCATCACACAGCTCTTTTGTTTTGGACATCACATTAGATTCCTTAGCAATCATAGTCATACACACCCTTATCCTCTGAAAACAGCCAATGCAACCTCCGAAGCTGGCATTTTTAAAAAAAGAAAGTGGCGGTAAACCAAGCGCGCCGTTGCTAATCACGAGCTATTCCTCAGACTTTTCTGTTTGCTCAACTGTAGCCACCAGATAAGCCATCACCGCAGCCTCATCTTCTTTGTTAAGACCAGCATTCCAAGCCATGCCGGGAACAATCGTATGCCACTCATCTACCCGCATATTCTCAGGCAGCTTAAATTCGTGGCACTGTGAGCAATGAACTTGAGAGAGCGCGTAGCCTTTACCTAAGGTATCCAGTGGCTGCCCTGATTTATGGGCCATTTCCGCATTAGGCACTGGCATTTCAGCGTAATTCTGAGTTGGGGTGCAGGCTTGGAAGGCAAAGCCCAAATAGATTGTAAATGCGGCAAACGCCCCCCATTGCGTGAATCTAATATCTTTTAACATGCTGTAATTATTCTAGCATAGCCAACTAGCGATACCAATCACCATCTTACTGCTTGCTAGGACAATATTGAGCTTACAGAATCGGTCTATGAGTAAGTTTACAGCAACAGTGCTTTTTGCGTTGGCCATCATAACGGCTTTCTCAGTGTGGTGGTTTAGCCCAAGCCAGGTCGTCAAACGCCAGACCAACACTGTCATTAAATGTCTCGATATACCAGAAACTGCCACAAAAACTTACCGAGCATTAAAAACAACCAGCTTTTCAAACCTTCTAGCCAATAGGGTTACATGCCATGTCGACATCGCTGGTTATCAAAAAGATCTCACTCACGATCAACTGGTAGAAAGCCACCAGCTTTACGCTTACCATGTGGACTGGGCCTCTGCCAAAGCCAGCAATATTAAAGTAAGCATTATCGATGACCAACATGCAACTACGCAGGCTGACCTCAACTTCACAATCAGCTCAAAGAAGATGGCTGCATCCAGTGAAATAATCGCACTTAACTTAAGCTGGCAAAAAAACGATGCCGGCAAATGGCAACTCACCAAGGTCGAAATGATCGGCGATGTAGTTGGCCGTATGTAACGCTGAAAAAGATAGCACAATCAGATGATCACCTTCCAGCTATCACCTACCAGTCTGAGTTGAATCCGCGAGTGTCGATGTGAACAAAACCACCGTAAGTGCCTACTCCACCCTCAAAGGTGCGCTTTCTGTCACGCAAAAAACGAGCAACACTAGAGACTTGTCTTGATCCAGCTCCGTGGAATACAACATCAACGGCTTGGTTGAATTGGTGGAAAGAACGGGGATGCCCCCTCACCGCAGCATTGTAACGAGGACTTCTATACGCGGAATAGATTGCCTTCACAGGCAGCGACAGCTCCTTGGACATGCGGTCAATCACCTTCAGCGTGGGGCCCATTTTTTTCCACAGGTTTTTAGGAGGCAAGCTGTTCACAATGTTGCCTCGCGTTTTAAAATGGGGAGCTAAAATCATACGCGGCGTTACGTTACGAAGACGCAAACCCTTAACGTAATTAGCATAGCGATTCACATCATCGCCCTTAAGCCTTACCCATGACGCTGGAATACCTTCTACTGGCTTACTCGAATAATAGCCGAACCATCCCGCCGATGCTTTGTCTGCCCCGAGAACTAAGCCTGCTGCGGCAGCTCCGGAAAGACCAAGAAAATTTCTGCGTGGTAATAAAGGCGACTCTTGACTGCCGCTTGCGGGACAGCCATCCGCATTGAGTATAGAGCTGTGGTGATTTGTATGATCAGATTTCATTGAAAAACATGTAAGGTTATGAATCCCACATATTTTAACTCAAAATCGTTTATAGACAATAAAAACTTAAGATGTATTAACTATAATGAATGTTAAAATGTATAAACCTGAGTGGAGGCATGAAGCCCCTATTTGGTAGAGCTGGCAGCAGCATTCATGCGCTGTCTCACAGCTTCATAGAGGCATACCCCTGTAGCAACGCTCACATTTAAACACTCAACTTTACCCACCATGGGGATCTTGAGTAAAAAATCGCAGTTATCTTCTGTAAGGCGACGCATACCACTACCCTCAGCCCCCATGACAATCGCCAAGGGACCTGTTAAGCTTGTATCGTAGAGAGTGCTCTCCCCAAGATCACTTGTACCTACCATCCACACCCCGAGCTCCTTGAGCTTCTTCATGCTTCGAGATAGATTCGTGACTCTAAAAAACGGCACCCTATCCGCAGCGCCTACTGAGACACGCCGCACTGTATCGGTGACCCCGGCCGACTTGTCTTTTGGCGCAATCACCGCTGTGACTCCAGCTCCGTCAGCAGTTCTCAAAATAGCACCTAGGTTATGAGGATCTTGCACACAATCCAATATGAGCAGAAAAGGATCCGTTTGCTCAGCGAGTAGATCGTAAAGATCCTCCTCAGACTTTACCTGGGACCGGCCTCGATCATGACCGCCACGCACATGTTTATTTTCGCGCGCAGCTCCCTCTCTGTTGTTCCTTCTCATATTATATTATAGCTCTTGCTCAATTTCTTTGAGCTCTAAGAAAAGCCTATTCCATTGTTCAAGATTTGGTTGAAGCTCTAATTTTGCACCTGCAATATGCCTACGCACAGTCTCTAGCAATCGTCTGTATTCAATATAGAGGTCACGCACACCATGTCGATAATCAGAGCCGAGAGCATCCACAAACTGACTTTGAGAATTCATCAGTTGATCGATAAAACCGGCAATCACCTGCTTTCTGCTTCGATATGTCTGAACGATAAAAACTAGCATGGAAATAGCCCCTCCAGCAAGACAAGCCAGCGCTGGATATGGATACATGCCCAATCGCAAGGAACCAGCAACACCCGCGCACAACAGCAGGACCAGGCACATGTAAATCCATATCTTCAGTTTTGACCTCCTCTCGGCCAGGCGCATATCGAGCCCTCCTCTGATTTTCAAATTAATCACCGCCTGCTTGGCCGCCAGCCCCATTTTTCTAGTGAAGCGCTTTTTAGTTTCAGCAAAGACGCCATCCAACTCCTCGAAATCATCAAGGCTGATTTCCAGCTTTTCTTTCACCCGGGGACGCACTGTTTGCCAGTGATCCCTGCATTCTCCAATCAGCATGTCGGCATCTTGGTCTGACTGTTGCTCAACTGCCTCCTGAACGGAGTCAACCAGTGAGCGAACGACCAGTTGAGGAAGGTCATCAGCTACGAACAAGCTTTTCAATGTTCCCCATACTCCTGTTTTACGGCGCATGAGTTTTTGACTACGATCTCCTTGATCTGCATAAACATCCTTCATTGCCGCAAATTTAGAGGACACATCCGATGACTGCTTTTCTCGATTTTTGTCGATCTCATTTTCCAGATCATTGAGGAAGCCTTCATTTTTCTCCAGCAACCGAGTGCGCTGCTCAATCATGTCTTCAGCACTACGCAGCACCTTACCAGCGGCATCACGAACCTCCCCTAACACCTCGCGACGGGCGGGCGAACTCGCAACCACTTCCGAGATGTATTTCTCAAGGTTAGGATAACCACTTTCGTGCCACAAGCTCTCACCAAATGGTGTTTCCAATTTTGCCTGTATGGCAAGCTTTCCAGATACTGGATAAATAGGAAGTGCTCGACCAATTCGTTTCCGGCAGAGATCACGCATATGACCGAGGATAACGTCCAAGTCTGCCTCTTCCCGAAGATCGGCCTGCTGCAGGATAAAGATCGACTTTTCAATCATATCCTCCTTCTGCTTGCTAATAAAATCCCATGTGGAAGCGCCCCAGGGATTACTGGCGGGAAAAACCCAAAAAATAAGATCAGAGACTGGTAGAAATCGATCCGTGATCGCTTGATGCCCCTGCACGACGGAATTTGTGCCGGGCGTGTCTACAAGATTGAAATCCATCAAAAAGTCAATAGGACGAAAACGCTCCTCTAAAATAGGAGTCACTTCCTCATCACAACCCTCATCACCATATCGATACCATTGCACCCGGTCAGTCTCCGGCAGCACGTTGGTTTTACAGATGTTTTCGCCAAACAAGCCATTAAGCAGTGACGACTTCCCCGCGTTCACCTCTCCACAAACGACAAACAAAAACGGGTTCTTGAGCCCCTTAGTGATATCATTCTGCTCAAGAGGCGTTTTCTCCGCATCTGTTTTTTCAGCTAACGCCAATACCCTTACCACAACGTCGGTAAGACGTTTGCGAGTGGTGAAATAATCCCCGAACATGGTGGCAGCTATTAAGGGTGACTAGATGCAAAATGCAACACTACTTAAACCGACTGTCGCCTTTACGCATATTTAAGCTCATTGCTTAATGGCGGGCACGCTGACGAAGGTAAGCGATTCTGACCCATCTTGCTTTACCCCGCCTGCGACAGCCCTGGACTGAGCTGGTTTTTTTGTGGAGACATCACTTGAGGAAGAATTTAGCGTTAGCAGCTGAGAAACCGTAACGAACTGAAAACCACGTTTCAATAAACCGTCCAGAGTAGCAGGCATAGCATCTACGGTAGGTTTGTGGAGGTCATGCGCCAGCACAATTGAACCGTTCATCGTCTTGTCTAGTATTCTAGATGTCACGACGGAAACTCCAGGGCGCGTCCAATCCCTCGGGTCAACATTCCACATGATCGTGGGATAACCATACTCTTTATATATCCAAGACCTTTGGCTTTCGCGAAGGGCTCCGTAGGGAGGGCGCATCGTACGTGGCTTGACCCCACAAGCTGATATAATGACATCGCGGGTGCGATCCATCTCTGTGCGTATCGAAGCATTGCTCAGGCCCGTGAGATTGCGGTGAGTCCAGGTGTGATTGCCAATTTCATGCCCCTCCGCCACCATTCGTCTCACAATATGGGGATACATATCCACGCTGCGTCCGATCACATAGAAGGTGGCCTTTATATTGCGCTCACGCAGCATATCGAGCAGTCTGGGCGTATTTTGCGGGTGAGGTCCGTCATCAAAGGTCATTGCTATGTATGGCAGGTCCGTGCGACCGCGACGGTGGCTGATGCCTATATCTGAAGGAAATTGGCTGGGTAAATTGATGTCCGGATTTCGCAAACCTGATCCAAATAGTGAAGGAGAGCGGTAGCCCGCATTGAACTTCGTTTTTCTGGATTTGTCATTGGCTGAGCATGCCACCAGCATCATAAGACCTGACAAGGTCATGAGAAAAAAGGGGTGTCGAGGAACGATCATTGTCTAAGTGTTGGGAAAATAAGGTAAGGAGCTGAGCATTAAAAAACTAAATATAGATACGGAACGAAATGTCCAGATAGTTAATATCAAGCCAACAACAGCAAAGCTTGATTAAGTTACACCATGAATAGTGACTTGGGAAGCCGCTTATTTGGTCGGCACCCCCTTTCGTCTTGATTGAATTCAGCAAGTATCGAAGGAAAAAATGCATGGTGAATTTGAACCAATAGCTGCCTGTGCTTCGCAAATAATTTCCACATTTCGCTATTGCAAAGTGCAACAAGTCATCGTAGTTACACGCGCGTCGGGAGTGTTTGCTGTATTTCAAAAAGCATCTCAACACAACAGCCCTATAGTGTAATTGGTAACA
>Ga0206125_10002121_pt1 | contig 21484 bp, 20 predicted proteins | sample Helgoland_Spring_4_FD_148598 | JGI IMG/M metagenome (GOLD analysis project Ga0206125, IMG submission 148598) | Pelagic subsurface seawater microbial communities from Kabeltonne, Helgoland, North Sea - Helgoland_Spring_Bloom_20160331_1 | ecosystem: Environmental > Aquatic > Marine > Epipelagic ... | reverse complement strand
ATTTAATATTTCTCTATGGGGTTCTAATATACTAACTATATTTATTCATCTACGCTGACGACTAAACCTCCTTATGCTTCTCCGCCTCGTACGCCTCGGCCGCGAACGACGCCGGCTCGGACGCCTGCGCGCTGGGCGCCTGCGCGTCCGACGGCGGCGCCCGCCCGCAGGCGTGTGCGACCGCGACCGCGACCCGATGAATGGGCTATTTTGAGCACTTCCCAATAACGGAGACCGAGACGGTCTTCTACCTATAATAAGCATTCGTAACATTCTTGAACGTTCTGTTTCATGTTCCCTATTTCGTTGATCTAAAATCCTATTAATCTCAACATCAGTATTAGGGTCTGTATGGGCATCCTCTAATTCAGGTGGAAATGGGATATGTTGTTCTTCTAGAACTATATACTTAGTTCGGTCACGGACATCAGTAGTCTGTTCTCCTGTGCGTATGCTAAATTGCTCATTTTCTTCCTTACTTGCAAAATCAGAAAGAATACTTACTATACTAAATAGATATTCACCGTAGTCAGTATGTTGAAATTCTGCCATATATGCCTCATGTTCTCCATTTACTCCTACAGGAAAAATCACGGAGTATTCATTGCCTTCTTCTAGATTTTCTAACAACACATCTACTAATTCGGGCATTTGTGGACGACTGCTACACTTACACTATACGGAGATTATTTACACGACATATAACACTTATGTATTTTTCCTACATGGTAAAAAATAGGGCGTCCCCTAAGATTGTTTTCTGCAATTGGCACAGAACGGGCATAACTATGGATAAACCACAAGCTATACTTGGTATTGTGCGTCGTTTATACACAATTACCCATTACGATTAGTACAATCCAAACAATTCGCATGCAACATTTAATTATCACCACTATCCACACGGAAAACTACCATTCGATTGATGATAGCCACCGAAGACTACTCCATGTCAAACCTGCAACGGGAGTGATCAGCTCCACAGGGGGTTCATCCACATACAACCGGCTAAGGTCCTATGTGTTTAACACTTCGCAACAGAGTCGTGATGATACTTCAACTACACAGGTGCCGTAATAGGAGTCCCTGTGTCTAACTTTACATTTATACCCACTGAGCCAAGTTAGAAGCTCATCGGTAGGATGGTAGGGAAAGAATGATTCAATTCTTATTAGATTGTCTCCCATTTTGCACATCCCACAACACGCACCATCCAGTGCGTGGGTATGTGACGTGGTTAGAAAAATTGAATGCATAATATATTTATATGCTGTGCACATCAAACAACAACTGTTAATTACAGTCAAATATTTACAATGAACCATAAGAAATGCGATGTAGAACGGTGTGTGTTTTGCAACAGTGCATCTCATCATATGACCAGATGTAATAGCAACATGAATGGAAGACGAAAGCTGCTCGATAAAGGATGGAACTGCATGATGCACGACTTTTGTCCTGATTTCCACCTATTGCGCGCAAATGAGTTGCGATATGTCGCATACCATTATGCGCAATACCTCACAGTGGTTCATGGTCCAACCCATAGAACTACCCGACATTATAACCGCAAATATATGTTGAGTCCAATTCCGCTGGATTATTCAAAAAAAAAAATGATTAACGAACTCGTTTACAGATGGAATGGGTTTAAAAAACAGCGTGACCTAGCAAAAACCCCACCAGAGATTTCAGAAGACGATGAATGCCCTATTTGTTACAATAATATGAAGTCATTTAAATGGTCTTATCACACTTCATCGTGGGAAATAAATCGCGACGACGTCATCACCACGGAGTGCAACCATACATATTGTACGCGTTGTTGGAACGAACATATCGAAAAGTCTTCTAGATGGACGCATTATCCAACTAGAAAATGTGTATCTTGTCCAATGTGCAGACATGAAATGCCAGTAGACCCGTAGACTTTTCAGATCATTCTCGTAGGGTATAACATTAGTATGCTTCCACTACCACATCGGGATACTTTGCGGACACCTTCGCTGCCAAACGCGCCACCTGCGCAGACATATCGAAGTCCTCGGGCAAGACCATCTTCACGTTCATGCGCGTTCCGTCTTCGCGTCTTCGCTCGTATACCAGATGCGGCTTGCCGCGGGCTTCGATTAACGAGTAGTACTTCGGGAGCGCGGGCTCTTTTTCTGGGGGCATCTCGCCCTTGTCCAGATACGCCAAGATGTCGATCGCCTGCTGCAACTTCTCCTCGGGAGATACTTTCTCGGACTTGGAAGAGCATAACTGCTTCTTTTTGTTGGCTATTAGTGTCGGATGCTTTTCTACGACGAAATAGGTGCGGGTTTTTCCATTTGTACCGTACTCTTCTGGTTTGGGATAATGTATATACTTAGGCAACATATCATGGGTGATCCCCTCGGGGTAGGGGTGGGCGTCTGCCTTTCGTGCTCGTTTCGTACCTTTTTTGATACCATTTGAGTTTTGTTCTTGTTCTTTTCTGGTTGCGATACGTAAATTATCGTATGTATTATTTAATGGGTCTTGGTCCATATGGTCAACACTAATGAGGTGTGTGCCTCTTCCATTACCATAACAGTCGTTTATAATTTGATGAATGAATAATCCATTTGTTTCATCAACATGAGAACCTATATATCCATTGGTATGTTTATAGAAAGTAAGTTTTTTCTTGTTATTTTGTTCATTCTCAAAATCTAGTATTTTTTGATATGATATAGGACATAGCTTACATAACGTGTCCTTTTCACAATACATCAACATGTATTCAGTCCCGTTTTCATTGATTCTCCATATAGGATTTTTCATTGTATACGCAGACCTTCCATTGGTAGTAATATGTCCAAGTTGATAAGATGTCACCTCATATTTTTGGGTGACAGTTGTGTGATAATTATGAAATATTTCAACATTAGACCGTCGTAGATCATATGAATCGCCATTTTTAAAAATATAGTTTATATTCTCGGGGGAATATTTAAAAATGTGTTCCATGTAACTCACCAGTTGTTGGTTTCGCATATAAAATGGGAACTGCTTCTCGGAAGTGTATCGGGTAAATGTTCTATCATGATTAATGATAGAAAATAAGTCCTTAAAATCCATCAGAACAACTTTGTCGCTGAAAATAACCTTTCCGCACTGCTTCTCGCTGTCAAAACCATACTCCACGGTGTAGTTCATATTATACTATATATAATATGAATGTCTTTAAGTTGTTACTAAGTAACTATTAAATACCTTAGATTTAATTGCTATATGCTAATCCGCCCATACCGCTCATGACACGAAGGACATTGTAGTTAGTGGCATAGACACGAACCTTGGCAGTGTTGGTCTGGGAAACAGTGGCATTGGAAAGCACCAACTGAAGGGTGGCGTTGTCAATACGGGAGAAGTTACAGGTACCAGAAGGCTGGTGCTCCTCAGGGCGAAGTGCGAAGGAGAAGCAGTTAATACCGGTGTCGGGGTGACGGGTATGGGACTGGTAGGGCTGGACGACGTCGAAGTAGGATCCCTCACGCTCGGAGAAGCGGTCCTGGCCGTTAAGCTGAAGCTTGGCAACCACGACGGGGTTCTGTCCCCAGCAATGCATGTCGAGAGAGGTCTCGGCCATGACGAAGGAACCGGCATCGGAGACGGCGGACTGTGCGACGATGGAGAAATCGACGGCGGCGGCGTCACCAGTCTGGGTGGCACCAGCAGCGCTGGGGTCGGCAAAGGCGTTGTCCTTGATGAATCCCTCAGCACCATCGACGGCGGCGGCGGCGCCGAAAGCGTGAAGTGCGTTGGGAAGGGCATCGATGGCGTCGGTGTAGTTGAAAGGTTGGGCACCGAGGACCTTGTTAAGGGCGGTGTCACAGATCAAGGAGTTACAGTAATCGACGTTGGCATCGGGTTGGACAACCCAGATAAGCTCCTTACAGGGGTGGTTGAAGTTGAGCTTGATCTTGTTGGAGGAGGACCCGACAGACTCGTCTCCAGTGAATTGGAGCTGAGTGATGAGGTACTCGTGGGGGTTCTGTGCGAATCTGCGACGTTCATCGGAGTCGAGGAAGACGTAGTCAACATAGAGGGAAGCAGCAACCAAGGATTGGTTGTATGCGACGGTGGCGGTCTTTGCGGCGGGAGTGGCTCCAGTGTCGCATGCGAGTGCGGAGACAGCCCAAAGACATTCGTCGATGGGGCGCAAGTCCAGGTTGATCTTGACCTCGTGGTATTGGAGGGCGATCAAGGGAAGTGCAAGACCAGGGTTGGTGCAGTACCAGAATTGGAGGGGCACGTAAAGGGTGGTCTCAGGAAGGGCGTTGCGGGGTGCGCAGACCTGGCGGGGACCGTTGGCATCACAAGGACCATCGATATCAGCGAACTGAGGATCGGTGATGAAAGTGAGCTGGGTGGTGTTACCGACCATCTTGAAGTAACCCTTCTGTTGGTCAGCAGTCATGGTGAGTTGGTTCCAGATATGCATCCAGTCGCCATATTGACGGTCAATGCGTTGACCACCAATCTCTACCTCAACCTGAGAGATAAGTTGCTCTCCGGGGAAATCCAACCAACGGGCATAGACCTTGTCTTGTCCGGCAGCGCTCATGTGCTGGTTGATCTCGGGCAGAGTGACCTGTAAGTAGGTGCGGTATGCAAGATCACCGTTACGGCTGATGGTACAGGTGACACGGCGACCGAAGTCGGCTTGTCCGTTAAAGGTTTGTTCGATGGATTCAATGGCAAAGTTAGTATACCTGCGGTAGGTAACCTTCCAGAAGGTAATCTGAGGATTACCGGTCAAGTAAACGTCTTGTGCGCCGTAGGCGACGAGTTGCATAAGGCCTCCTCCCATTGTAGTTATACTAAGGGTAAAGATAAAAAAACTGGAGAAAACGCCTAAATAACTCGAATAGTCCGAACAGGATATGTCTATTTTGAGTTCGATGTAATACATATATTCCTTTTTATGAAAGCTTCAAGGTAAGCATTTTCAAACACTTCTTTTCGATTATCGTGTGGTCTTGTAAATACATATTTATCTCTTCTTTTTCGCGCTGTCCATCCGTCATTGATCGCGTTAAAAATGAATGACATTTTTGCAAGTGTTGGCTTGTCTAACGAGTCAATGTCAGAACCAGTATGTAGTGTATGATTCGGATCCATTATGTACATTGTGTACAGACCATTTCTCTCTCATTTTTACGATGATATATTGTGCAGTATAACTAAATAGAGTTAGAGTTAATCGACGGTATACTTATTACTAATAGCATTCTCCTTAAATGCCATCATTCAAGCCTAAAACAGACAAAAAAATCATTGTAAATGAGAAGAGTACTATAACACTCGACGGTAAACATTCTGAAAAAATAACAGGGTTTTCAAAGGATGAACTCCGTATTCAAGAACTGACGACAGAGTTGCGAACTGTGAAGGATAAGCATACCCGATGTGCAGCGACTGCGATTTCTGGACAACGACTGGACGCACAGTTGGAGCGTACTGATAGAATAATTGCTATCAAAGCTGAAATACGATCCTTAAAGCAATGCAAATCCGACTATTTCCTTGACAACTCTAAGTACGTGTTTGACTACTTTGAAAACAAGAAAAAGATATCCGATGGTAGCGAGGAGATGGTACCAAATAAAAAGTTGGATGCATTTTTCAAACTAAATACTGATGCGGATAATACGATTCGTAGCATGGAGCATAACAACCAGACTATCATTCAGCGATATTTGTCGAACATCGACACTACTTTTTTGGATGTGAATAAATACGTATACCCAACAGATGTTTGCAACTCTTGTTATAAAGGTGAGCTGATACCAATCGAGGACGAAGGGGTGATGATTTGTAACCTTTGTGGTAGCAGTGTAAGGTACTTGATCGAAAACGATAAGCCCTCGTACAAAGAGCCTCCGAAGGAGGTATGTTTCTATGCGTATAAGAAAATCAACCACTTCAAGGAGATTTTGTCCCAGTTCCAAGGCAAAGAGACGACCCAGATTCCGGAAGAGGTGATAGCGAACTTAAAGCTTCAGATTAAGAAGGAACGCATTGAACTGTCCGACTTGACGTACTACAAGTGCAAGGATCTGTTAAAGAAGTTGGGATACAACAAGTATTACGAACACATTAATTTTATCAAGAATAAGTTGGGGATTCAACCAGTGCTGATAAGTCAAGAGTTGGAGAAAACTTTATGTAATTTTTTCATGGAGATTCAGTACCCTTATGCAAAACACTGTCCAGATTATCGCGTAAACTTCTTACACTATTACTACGTGGTATATAAACTGTTTGAACTTCTCGATCAAACGATCTACCTAGAGCATATACCTATGCTAAAGGATCGTGAAAAACTCATCGAACAAGATTCCATTTGGAAAAAGATATGCGACGAATTGGACTGGGAGTTTATTCCCACAATATAACTATCTATACCAGATCGGGCATAAAATAAGTATATATGAAACATGGGTGTTCCATATATACATAACTGGGTCTATTATACACCTAGAATTATAGGCCTCCAGGGAAACCAACAAGGTTTGCACCAATACCGAATCCGGCACCAGAACGGGTAGTTACACCCATGCTAGGAATGTAGGTATCCAGAATGCTAAACGTAGCGGCGGCAGTTAGGGCGAGAAGACCAATCTCCTCCATGTTCAAGGACCTCTTGGGGATAGCGTATGCAGCGATAGCCACCATAAGACCTTCAACGATGTATTTGATTACGCGCTTTATCAATTCACTTGCGTCGAACATTGTATTATACTTAATGTGAAGAAAATATTTCGACAGATGTATGCTTTATATGAATAACTGCTAAATATATCGAGGCATATAACATACATTGGTCGATACATATCGATTATATTATTGTACAACTCCATTAATTATAAATAACTTAGATACACAATGGAGTGGTAGTACATAATGTCGTCTGATAATTCTACCTCGACTACTTTTCCCAGAAAACTACAAGACGATGGAACTCCAAATACAAAATACGTCGATGTATTGGATGAAGATAAACCAATTGCGAACCAGAAGTTTACATGTGTCTCTTTTGTCTCGCCTGAAAGCACGTTAAAGAGTAAAAATCTATTTTTTTTTGAAAGGTTTTTGAAGGAGTATGAGTTATCCAAATCCATGGAGAAGTATCATCAGTTTTTGAACTTTTTAGCGTACAAGTATAACCTTTCAACTGAAACACTCATCGAAGATTTCAAAGGCTTTGCTAAAGACGAGATTGACTCATTGAAAGAGACAACAGTGGATTCAGACTACAAAAACTTCGTGGATGCGAAAGAGGATCAACTGGATGCAGAGTTTTTACGAGCACACGAATTTCAAACATCAGTGCGAGGGCTAAAGGTACGTGGAGTGTACCCAACGCTCGAAGAGGCGGAACTTCGTTGCAAGATGTTGCGTGAAATGGATCCAAACCATGATGTATATGTAGGACCAATTGGAATGTGGATGCCGTGGGAACCTGATGCATACAAGACAGGGCGGGTAGAATACTTAGAGGATGAACTAAATAAACTTATGCAGGAGAAGGTTAAGAACCAAGACTTTGCAAAGATGGCGTTCGATAAACGCGTAAAAGATACAAAGAAAGATGCAATTCGCGACAACGTAGAGAAGGCAGAGTTGTTTAATACAACTCTTACCCAAGATGTGGATGAAGATGGTAATCTCATCTCCGTTGGCGGTATCAATAGTCAGGAGGCAGTCCTAGGAGGATCAAAAGAAGAAGTGGCTGTAGGAGACATTCGGTCAGAGTTGTTTGAAGGTGATAATATCGTCACCGATGTAAATACAGATCGAGGACTGTCTAGTATTGAAAATACACATACTAAGATGGGGGGTGGTGACACCAAAACTAGTGCGGTATAATTAGAACATTGAATAATATGAATATGATATTGTGTGTATTTTTTACACGATATCATTACAGTTGTAAATAGGGTGGGTATGGTATTTTGATTACCATTTGGTCTTCTTCACATTTATTGTCTGGCCTGCGCCGCGTTTTTTTGTCGCGGCAGGATCATATTTCTCATCCTCGTCGTCCGAACCCATATTCTTAGATAAATCCCAGAACTCCTTCGATCCTAAACGAAAATCGTTGTGTGCGTCGGCCTTGTACCAGAAAACCTGTTCGCTGAGCTTGTTCGATTTGGAGTTATTATTAATCACGAGACACTCGTAGTTCTCTGTACATTGATCCATCACCTGACAAAACGACTCAAGTGTGGGAAACATACCAGCATAGTTCTCGTAGATGCGCTTCCGGTTAGCGATGTACGGCTCTCGCAGAATAAACACAAAATCGATGTTGGTACGCAGCGTCGGAGGGATACCAAGAGGGTACTGCATGGTTATGATGAGCATGATCTTCCAGTGCCGACCATTCATAAAGAGAAGTCGCATCAGTTTATCACGTGACCACGAAGCGTCATAGAGACAATCATCCAGTATAACGAATGTTCGAGGGTCTATGGTAGATCGTCGCTTTGTTTCAATTTCTTTTTTTATTTGTTTTAGGACACCTTTTTGCCGCTTAAGTATATTTTCAATAATACTCGAACTATATTCCGTGTGGATGAAGAGGCGTGGAACAAGCTTACCGTAAAATCCGTTTCCTTCTTCCGTTCCTGCGATTACAACTCCGATGGGGATGTCTTGGTGATAATATAGCAGGTCACGAACTAGAAAACTCTTTCCGGTATCTCTCCGACCAATAAGAACGCATACTGGGCCTTTAGACTCGTCGGGTTTAAAACTAATAGTTTTCATGCTAAACTTCTTAAGTTCAAGCGTCATGCACTAATTCAATATAATATAGTATACCATACCTATTCTAAATGCTTGACTCGAACGCACAATATTCGGATAGGATATGTTTAGTTTAGTATGTAAAGCGTTTATACGGACAGTTATATATATTAATATTGGATAATGAAGTCTCATACTGCTCCTAACACTCTATGCCGTGTTGGCTACTCCAAGCGACGAAACCTTGATCTTTTCAACCAACTTAAGGAAGAAAGTATCATGGACATGGAATACATACAGAATTATATTCCAATATACAACAGGTTTTTCAATATGAACTCATCAAACTGTGATTGTGTAAACATACATACACCACTACACGTCAACCGCGTGGTTAATAAGGAATCTCTTGACACATATCGATCCGAACTCTCTAATACCGACGGAAAATGCATGGAGACCTCATTGGTGTTTTGTAAGACTATTCCATTGACAGATCCGTTCAAGTTTTTGACGGGGAAGACATTTCATGATAATACTATATTTAATCTGCCAACATACGTCGACGCACACGCATCCAGTCCATGTCTCATCGATATGAACAATACTGCATATGTAGACGGAATGTTCACACAACTTACATCCCTTCTTCAGAGCCACACAACATTCGTACATGGAGTATCATATTATGGTGCATTCATAGGCGTGAAACGTAACTTCGCAGTAAATATATATGATGATTTAGAGTATCTACACGGATCTTCCTTTTTTAATGCACACAAAAATGTCGATTTCCAGGTGGAGGACTACTCTCTTTTCATTAATGATATTATCGAAACGGGAACAGCGCGAAGCGGTCGCATGCCTCCCATATCAATCGACCCATTATTGATATCACTCGAAGACAATGCGGAACATGCGCCAGCGGATATCGGTGATATAGCATACAAAGATATTTTCGAGATATCAAATGATATTGACTCATTGAATACTGACTCCTCCATAGACACTACCACGGTTCTATCGCTAGATGACCTAGTCGCATCTGATATCAATATCTTCAGAGCCACATCGGACAATATCGAAATTACATCGAAAGATGAAAATGATGAGATGGTCATTAACAACGACGATGATTCATCGTCGAGCTGCTCGTCCAGAACATCATGCACATCTGACGGCGATGCCGATGAAGAACAAACAGAGTCAGGAACAAGCGACGACTGGAGCGATGAATCAGGCTCAGAAGATGATGAACCAATTGTACTGGCTACTATACCACGGTTTCCAGTAGAGGTGGTATTCATGGAAAAAATGGATTACACATTGGACACGCTTATGTCTCAAGAGGATTTGTCAGACAATGACTGGTTTAGCATTTTTATGCAAGTGATTATGACATTACTCACATACCAAAAAGTGTTTTCATTTACACATAACGACCTACACAGCAGCAATATCATGTTCTCTGAAACCAAAAAAGCATTTCTATTTTACAAATACGGAAACACATATTACAAGGTACCCACGTTTGGTCGCATTGCGAAAATCATCGATTTTGGACGCAGTATTTACACATACAATGATACAGTGATATGTAGCGATAGCTTCAAACCTGGCGAGGATGCAGCAACACAGTACAACACCGAACCATATTATAATACAGACAAACCACGCATCGATCCAAACTTCAGTTTTGATCTGTGTCGTCTAGCGTGTTCCATTTACGACGACATCGAGGACGAGATAGAATCTGAATCAGATAATCGGACAGACAAACATCACAGACTTTATAAGGTCATGAAACTAATCAATGAATGGTGCATGGACGACACTGGGCGCAACGTCCTGTATAAATCAAACGGTGATGAGCGGTACCCGGCATTCAAACTCTACAAAATGATCGCGCGTCATGTACATAAACACACGCCCGAAGCACAACTGCATAGGCCAGAGTTCGCTAAATATGTCGTCAAAAAGAAGGACATTGCATCAAAATACATGGGACACGTCATGGATATCGACAGCTTTCCTGCTCTGAAATCACGATTTGAACCAGCAACCAACCCGTAATTGAAAACTGAAAATATCGTGAAAGAATTGAAACAGATTAATATTCATACCCCCTATGCATAGAACAAAGGCATACCACCTTAAACATGAGTATCATTTATAGGTTCGGAAACACGACATTACCTGATCACAATACAGATTGTGATAAGAGCAAACGGATACACGACCCTTGCGAAATGTGTGACGCAGCCAATGTCACAGACAGTTGTGACAAATGTGGATCAGGGGTATGTGACGACAACATATGCAGACTAAACTTCCCACACAGGCATAATACGATATATATTGTGTGTGCAACATGTGTAGAACAGATTGATAAAAAACTCATACCATTGATCGACCTAGCAAAACTGAAACTGCTGAAGTCAAAAATCAAGAATAATTGCACCAGTCGATCTCCGAGATCTTCATCAGAATCATCCATATCGTCAGATGAAGCAATGACATTCAATAGGTAGGTAACATTATGTATAGTGTATTGACACCACTTGGGTCAATACATTATAAGAAATAACAAATAAAAATAAACGAAGATTATGTCATACATATTGTATATTTTTCATTCATTCAAAATGATGGCTTGTCGGTGAATACTTGAGTCGTTGCGGAACCAGACCCACCTACCTTTTCACCTATTTGACCCATAAGCGGGGTAAACTGATCATACAAGGATACTCCAGCAATAACACTGCTAAAGACCATTAGACTCCTTTTTGCAATGGCTTTCATATCTGGACGTTCTTTTTGAACCAACTTCGCCTCCATAAACTGAATAATCGCATATACCATGACAGTAATCCCTGCTAATAAATAAGTGTTCATTTATCTAGTTTGGTATAAACTTATTTCGAAAACAACGCAGAACTATATACGAAAAACCTATTCCAATACCTCAATATCATTGAGTAGTGGAGGGAGAATATTGATACGTGGCTCGTCGATAGTCTGAATATCCATCTCGTCAAGATTCACATTATTCGATGAAATAACAAGTTTATCTGAATCGTAGTCGTCGTCAGCAATCGCGGCAGCGTGTCGAGTGTCACTGATCTCTTGCAGACGCGAAATTGTTTTAGGAGCTTCTATCTCAAACTCATTCTTATTAACATCTACAGCGTTATCAATGTCATTAAATGACAAGGTGATTGCATCAGTATGAGATTGTGGAGATGAACCCATAGACGTTACAGGACTCGGTGGAGGAGCGTTGGATATATCCATCGGTTCGGTTGCGACAGGAGAAGGGTCTGAAACAGGCACAGACACAGGCTCTGACACAGGCACAGGCACAGGCTCTGGCTCTGGCTCTGGAGTTATATCCTCCTCTCGCACTTCTTCGGTTATATCGTCCTCCGTTGTCTCGTCCATATAACATTTAAGAATGGTTTCTACTGGAATGCTCTCACGGATCGTATTTAGAATGCACTCTTGAATAATCAACTCAACTTCGCGATTGCTCTTTTGTCTCTGCAATGGCTGCACGTCAATATCAAAAAGATATACGTTTCTGTATATTTGACGGGCAGAGTTTATGTACGCTTTGTGCACAAAATCATTCACGTTCATTACGTCGAGATCAACCTTCTTCTGCTTCTGACCGACACGCACGGCGGTCAAAATCTTTAACTGGATCACATGAATACATGTAATCAGATCTTCAAGATAGTTACATCCACTCCTTTCTATGATTCGCTTCGTCTCACTAGTAACAATATCACTATTCCACTTGGGGATGCGAGCAATCAAGTTTTGAAAAGTCATTAGATATTTGTCCATCTCACCATTTTCATTACACAATTTGGTACTCTCATCTAATATTGATCTAAACCCATCTATAATATGCGGAGTGAGGATTGTAAGCAATCTAGCAGCCCACTCGTTCTTCGACTCATGAAGACCACTCACCGTGAAATCATCCATTTACATAAGGAGGATATTTTCTAAACTGTCTGTTAAACGTAAAAACAACGCGTGTAACAGGAAAAACATAGACATCGTCTCGTTTCGAAACTCTCGCTTCACCTCGTTATATCGAAACATAGCAGTATGCTTTTTGTAGGTGTCGATATGAAACGAATGCTTTCCCTCTATCACAGATATTATATTGGCGGCACAAAATGCGTTGTTATAAAGTGTTTCCACACACTCTCGTATATTATTGGTAGTCGGATCTTTACTCAGATCGGTGAGCAGACGACGCAACTGCGTTTGACGACCACTCTCATTCCGTATAGACCCAAAAACGGTATCTACACCATGTTTGTGAAGGTTCATTGTCACTCCGTTGATCTCAGGACGTGGAACATATATCTCGCAAAATCGAGACAGGATTGGTTTCAATAACTTGAACTTGTCCTCCACGATGATGAAAAAACGGGTGGTATGGCTAAACACTTCGATACATCTGCGTAGCGCAGACTGCGCGTCGATAGTCAACTTGTCAGCATTCATAAGGATAATGCTCTTAAATAGATGACCCCCTCGCGTGTTGATATGTGTCTTTGCAAAATGCTTCAAATCTTCGCGTATAAACTTAATGCCCTTCCCTTGCGCACAATTCACGCGCATAACATACTCCTTTATAGTCTGCTTATCGTCATGATAGATATTGGATATGAACTTAGTCACGACCGTCCGCTTACCCGATCCAGATGCCCCATGGAATATGATATGTGGAATGGTATGAGTTTCTATAAAACCATTCAGGCGACTGACAATGTCCTGATGTAGTTCCATATTTCTCTCTAGAGATGGTGTATACTACTTGGTATGCACCATTTATATTCTTATTGTCATTACTACTGTCTTAACCTACCTTCGACGGGAAACCATTTTATATCTCTTGCTAGACTTCGCTGGGCGACGAGCCTTCTTCGATTTTCGGACACGCTTCCCCTTTCTCGTATTTCTTCCTTTTGTCTTTCTTCCTTTTTTGGAACGACGTCCAGTGCGACGACCCCCAAAAGGAGCGCTGGAAGATCGTGGAACAGGTATTGCAATAGGAGACGTGGCTCTAGAATCATCCTTCCACACCTTCCATGCAGTCTCTTTAGCATTCTCATGTGCAGAAGCAACTTCTGCTGCAATCTCCTGTTGATAAATAGACATAAACTTCTCTTTTTCTTTTGGCGATGCTCTGCCACTTTTAATACGGTTAATATCTTGTTGTTTTTTTGACTCTATTGTCTCGTTGTTCGCATGGTATCTCTCAGTGGAACTACGTTCTCTCTGCCTTTCACGTGTCATCTTATCCCAATCTGTCGGGGTCCAGTGTTTCATATCATCAGTCTCAGCGTTATTAGATGTGGGCATCCCCTATATAGTATACCATAGATTAAAACTCCATATCATCGTCGTCGTCGGGGCGCATCACTTCGCCGAGCGGAAAGAACCATCCGGTCTCTTCTAAATATTTGAAAACATAGACAGCGAACTGTTTTCCATGCGTCCACGCATCTGCGCCGATACGCATCGCTATGTCGGGATCTACTTGCATTTGTACTCTACTTCCACATTTGTTTATTTTGTAGAATACGAGGCCTTCTAAAAACAATCATCACACAAGATTGGCTTTAAAAATATAGACGGAGAGAGAACACCTACATGTTCCCCGCGGAAGTCAGGCTGTGCGTATAGGGGTTCGACTTGAACGCGGTAAGCAGGTCGGGTGCCATGCGTTCGACGGCCACGTTCTGCTGATAGCCCTGGGGTTCGGTGAATTTCCCGTACATCTCCTTGGACATGGATTGGGAAGGCATATTCGAAGGCGCCCACATACGGTTATTGTCGCGGTCGTGTTCGTTCTTGGCCACAGACACGTTCACACTCCCATTGAACACTTGGGTGTTTCCATGGTTCGTGCGGCCTACGATGGACTTCTCCTTGGATTCGTTGTTCACCTGGTTGTAGGCGGCGCCGTAGTGTTGCGCTCCATGAGTGGTTCCTGCGCCGCCAACACCATTCATAGCACTCTGGTTGGTGGTATCACGCTGGTTGGGAACAGCCTGATGTTGTGTAACAAGGTATGCGTCTCCAGATTGGTTTTGAATATAGGTATCGGGAGAGAACATGGTGGTCTCCTTGGTGGTGGTGGGGAGGGTATCGTTGGGATCCACAATGGGGGCGCGCTCCACTCTGGAGCCAGCGTCGCCATAGATGCGTATGTTGTCGATGACCTCCTGCTTTTTAGTCGGTCTAAACATATCGGTCAGTGGAGAAATAACAGCACCGATAGCAGTGGTTAGGCCGCTACCAAAGGTGCGGGCCGTTCCGGCATCGTCGCCGATAGACCGATTCGTATTGACGTTGTTATAACTCTTCTTAATCCCCGTGGTATCTGTGCCTCTGGTGGGTCCGGTAAGGTTCGTAATGGGTTGTCCAGGTAACTGCACGCGGTCGGACGCCTCATAGTTGCCAGGAATGTACGCGGCCGTGCGCTCGCCTGCGGGCGCGGCGATGCCTGCGTAAGATTGGCTCGTCATACGCGCCGTGTCGTGTATTTCTTGTTTGGATCTTGCAGTGGGAGCCTTCTCTTCTCCAGTGGTTTTGAGCCATCTGTCTTGTGTTTGCACAAAGTAGGTGTCGGGCTTGTGCTGCTCCATCTTGCCCATGATACCAGTGTTCTTGATAATAGAATTCGCGGGACCCTGGTGGCCGGCCAACGAGTACTCCATCTTGGGGTTCGTCGCTGCACGAAGTTCGTTAACTGATTTGGGCATGTATTTGTCGCGCGATTCCATGCCTGAGTTAAATCCTCCTTGACCGGTGGTATTATACCCTCCATTGAGGGCGGGGGCGACCATCTCGCTTTCAAATGGCTTAACATTATTACGGGTCAGGCCTGGGGTGGTACGAGACTGCATGAAATCGGTAACATTGGGGGCGCCAGACGCCCATTGCACATTATCTTCTGGTTTAAAGAGTGGGGCCTGTTCCACTTTTTTGGTAGCGGTAGATCCGCCTCCAGTCATGTTGTCCAGCATGGATTCACCGTATTGACCCTCCATGGTTTGTTGGGTGGTACGTCCGCTATAGAATGGAGTCATGTTATTGTGTTTGAAATTACTTTCATCAACGTAGTTTCCCGTGAGAGAATATGTTTGACGTACCGTGTTACTGGATGGCGTCCCACGAACACCCTCCTGGTAATATTTGTTTTGGTCAAAGTAGCCTGCTGCAGCGGTGTTGGAAGACGTGTGCGCATGCGTCGCATACGGATCAGACTTTCTCTGTTGCATGTCTTGACCGCGTTGCTGTTGCTGTGGAACGGGATATGAATCGGGAACTGAACCAGGGACACTGTTACCTCGGTTCATGTTTGAGTACCCCTCTGCTGCTCCTGCTCTGTCTCGCGTTCGAGATTTTTGTTTTGTCTTGTCGGTTTCTTCTCCCATAGAATAGGCTAATCCGCCAAGGGCGATCATAGGGATGATAGCTTCCATGTATATATTGTATAAGTAGATTAATATGTAACGAATCTACTTATTCTAAATGGTTGTGAATATGTGAAGGACGCTCACATAGATTTAGATGGCGCCTGGGCAGGAAGAAGAGATTGGGTGGGGAGGGGTTCATGCATTTTGGTGGGAGTGTAATGGTCTTTCTCGAGTATGCGCGTACTGACATTGGTGCGGAACGGTTGAAAAATATTTGCCTGGGGGTCGAAAAATGTAGGTGCGCCGTGCTGTGTAGTCGCTTGATCGCGAAGTTCCCACGCGGGGTTAGTGGCTCGGGGTTGATCCGTGGTGAGGGCGGTATTCGACGGAAAACTAGCGGTTTCGGCTGCGGGAGAGGAACGATTGTACTCGTCTTTGCCTAAACAGTCGCGTCCAGATTGTCGGAGACCTTTGAGCGACCCTTCGAGGGTCACTGAATTGCCTGCTAGATTTGCTCCCCATTTCTGGAGACGAATATGTGGATCTTCCATGTATGATGGAGCGAGTCCGTTACCAGGAGCATTGATCATATAATCGCATGGACCAATCGATTGTCTCAGCTGGTCTTCTTTTCGCGCGATATCATCTCTAAATCTCGTAGATGCCATGTATATAGTGTGCACAGGAATTATTACAGGGTAATTCTACGATTATGCGCTAGGCAAAGGCGCCAAGCACAGTTTGATCTCACCGAGCGAGGCGACGTTGTACTTTACTACGAGAGGTAGGTCGTTTTCGAGATACACCTCAATTTGAGAACATAAGTTCGTACATTTGATGAAATATCCCAGATTCTTCAGTGAAAACTCTCCTTGAACAATTTTCGATGAATCTTGTTTCAGGAGAAACTCCATGCTTCCATCGGCTTCAGCGCGATGGATTTCAGCCGAGGCAAACTGTCCAGCACACCTAAAAATCAGTTCATTACCCACAGACTTAATTTCGATCTTATCAGAGATGCATGACAGATCGCGGATGATCTTTTGGAAATCTACTGACGGTAGGTTGATGATAGATGAGAAACTCACGTCAGGGTATTGGAGTTCTTCAGAGTCGGGCTCAATAAGGCGTAGCTTTTGTGTCTTGCATTGTTTGATGTCACCGTTCTCAAACTTAAGGGTCAAATGAGACACTACTCCATCAGCGTAATCGTCTTTCTCAATATACATAGTGAGGGTGTCGTCATTATCAATTGAGTTGATCAACTTGAATAGGTGGAACATATTGACACCAATAATGATCTTATCTTTAGTACACTCGTAGAACTCAAAGTTCGGAGCAGCGAGATGCATATGAGCAAGAACGGTATGGCTCTTGTCCATGTTAATTATGCGGATTCCATCGGACTGAAACGTGATATTGGTCTCTAATAGAATATCCTTTAAAGCCGTCATTAGCGTTCGAAATGGAGAGATTTGAACAGTCTTAAGGGTCAGAACATTGTTTGATGTATCAAACGACATATTGGATATGTGTATTCTCTGCGAAAATCTTTATATTCTTATTCTTACGCATCACTTGTATAATCAATCATATTGCATTTTATGCGTATATATGGTTCCATAATAAATGAGATGTATTATACAAGTATAGGTACAATCATGGAAGAACCTTACATACATCTAGCTACTACTATGGGAACTCTTATTGAGATGGGCTGTAATAAGTTTATTCATGAACCAATGGAAAAGATGAAACAGATACTCAAGATGATCACTCAAATTGTAATATGTATCATGATCATCGTCGTCATACCATGTATTACCCTTCTGGTTGTAGTATGCTATTTTATATTCATATTTATGAACGAAAGGTTTAATACATACAAATCCCTCATCCGGATTCTTAAAAGTGTAGTAGGTAACGAAACATCTAACTTCATGAATTATGGATACTGGGACAAATCAAATATGACGCTCAAAGAAGCCAACCGACGATTATGTAAAAAAATATTCTCTCGGGGAGATCTAAAAAATGCAGACAAAATACTAGATGTCGGATGCGGATATGGCGAACAAGATTTTTACTGGGCACATAAAACTAGCGCACGCATTGAAGGGATTGATATTGATGAAACATCTATACGGAATGCCCAAGCCGTATCGCGTTCCGCAAAGGCTAAAGGTGATATGCGCAGGAATATTAAGTTTGAAACAGGTAATGCGTGTATGATAGATAGAAAGGATGCTACATATGATAGGGTCGTCTCTCTAGAATCTGCATTTCATTATCTACCCAGAGAGAGTTTCTTCCATGAGGCATATCGCGTACTTAAGAAGGGAGGGAAACTCGTCATGGCGGATATTCTATATAACGATGTGGGTAGAGTGAACATATTCAACACGATGAACAGAGACGCATTTAGCGAAATGTTTTCTATACCAACAGCGAATAAAATAGGAGTACGTGAATACACAAAACAACTCGAGGACATTGGATTTCATGTTAAGGTAGAGGATATTAGCGAAAAGACGTTCAAACCATACTACAAATACTTCTTCGAAAATGTTACATGCCCTAAAGACTTTGGTCTTCCAGAGCCTATTTTTAATATCATACGATACGCAGCGCAAACATACATTAACACATTATGTGGAGGAACCAATGGATTCACATATGTTATTGCAGTTTGTGAAAAACGACATGACTAAAATACTATATAGAAGTATTACACCATAGTATGCAAACATCTATATACAGACATGTCTAATAACACACCATACTCAACAGAATGCTTGCACCTTCTGGAAAAACTAATGGAAAACTGTAAAGATAGTGAATACATGCAATCACGATTGCAACTACATCTGGGTAATATTCTACCGAGTACGCTCGCAACAGAATACAGAGTTCATGAAGAAAATGCTCAGAGAAAAATCATGCTAGAACAAGAACTAAAATCGTTCAAGACAGTATTCTTGGTCAATAATCCATACTACTACTTGCCTACATCGAATATATTCTATCGGTATGACGGCATTAATTACACAACTGTAAATGAGGATGACATCATATATCACCTTCTCTCTACAATCTCATATGACAACACTATTCTTATGGATTGGAAACATAAGACAAAGATCAGTCTTATCCGAAAAATAAAGGATCGCCATCTATTCAAACACCTCCTTCCAGAAACTGAGACGATACAAAAAGTACTTACAGCGCTATCGCCGAACTACTTCTTGACGCGAAATGAGGCAAAGTACTTTCTCACATGCATCGGTGATAACATACTCAAAAAGAACACAGAATGCACATACTATGTCTCTCCTGCAGCTAAACAAAACCTTGCTAAACTAGACATACTCTATGGCATGATAGAAGGTCATGGAAACCTCACTAGTAACTTCATCACTAAATACTGTGATACGGTCAGCTTGTCGAACTGCAGACTAATCCGCATGCGAAATAGCTCCTCTCTTGCTGACAACTGGTTTGAGATGCTCAAAGAAAATGCATTAAACTTACTATGTGTTGCAGCACATTACTCAAATGCAAACACGTGTGCAGACGCATTCCTTTCAAAAAGAGAAGAACTACGGTCATATGCACTCTTCATGAAAAACAATACTCCTCAACAAATGGTGGACAAATTCTGTAACGAATCCGTAACCATGGGAACCGATGATGCTATCGTGGCGCACCCGAAACTGAAAACTATCATGACGTGGCGCAACATACAATACATATGGAAACTGTTCAGATCGGACTTTGCATTACCACGAGTGGTAAGCAACACTACCTTAAAAACTCTACTCATGGAGAAATACACATACGATGCAGAAACAGACACTTTCCCAAACTTGACGAGCAAACATCTTCCTGTGGTTAGCGACTTCATGACTTTCTGGGGAGCGACAATGAAGCCATCGGCAACCAGTAACAAACTTGCAAACGACTACGAGGTAGATGAACTATCCGCACTGTTTCAAGCATTTCTTATTGAAAATAAGGACACCTGTATGTCAAATGGACGCATCGTTGATGACGATATTTTAAATATTTTGCGTTATTACTACACCGACGTAGAAATAGCCGCCAACAAGTTTATTCTACGCATGGAGTGTTCCATGTGGAATAAGACCAATGCGGTAGTCAATATCCTGGAAAGCGCTCGGATACATTTTAAATCACATCTCGCTGACAGCGATGACCGAACACTGGCGTTTGATGATATTTACACATTCTATTTAAAAAACCGGACAGCACCTTTCGCTATGGGTAAGGGGTACTTTGAAAAGTGCTTAACACATCTATTGAAGGGATATATTGCATACACACATGTGGTCAGCGAAAAATGGCTAGATGAAATAGAACCTACCAACAAAATATCATCCTCACATAAATTGAATGAGGATTGATATAACACATTTATACATCAATCCATTCCAAGACAATATGTCACAACTACATAGACGATCTAACAGACACAGCAATAATAGCCGTCAATCTCATGATTCTTCCGATGATGATTCCGATACAAATCCATCAACGGATGGAAGCCGATCCAACAGCAGGAAGCGCTCACGCACAAATAGTAGCAACAGCATTCGTCGTTATAGCGACGACGAGGAAGACGACATAGACAGCCAGGATGAGAACCAACTCCAGGATAATTGCCATGACATAGACTTAACCAGGGTAGATGAGGAATGCGAACGCGAAATATGCAAGGTATATCGACAATTTGGACAATTTATCAAACCATACACAGTCAGTTGCTTGCCTTATATCAAACACGCATTCGCTGTATCCAGCATATACCTATTCTGGATTACGCTGCATTTCGTAACCGCACAGATGTATGTTCAGTTCTGCGCATACCCATCTCTATATGGATTCTTGCTATCGCCATTCCTCATCTCCTCGCCGCACTGCGCTGCGATGCGCTGGATATTCACCAAGGGAGGAACCCTCATCGACGGAATGTGGATCATTATGGGAACATGGCTGTGTTCCAAAGTATTATATCGGGATGTTTAATCAAATGCAAATGCAAATAAAAATAAAATACATGTTGTTCTTTATTTTTATCGAATTAGTAAAATGTGGGACAGAGTTCCCACCTCCCCAAAAAACATCAAATTCCAAAGTACCTCAGGGAAATTGAAAAACGACATTTATTTTTGTCGAATTCCATTTTGCTCAACCGGTTTTGAATTTTGATGTTTTTTTGAAAATTAAAAAAGTAT